>ERZ779895.24-NODE-24-length-238021-cov-21.020860_pt1 | contig 238021 bp, 150 predicted proteins | sample MGYA00511093_ERZ779895 | MGnify/ENA primary metagenome ERZ779895 (study PRJEB29588, sample SAMEA2142970) | human gut metagenome | biome: human gut; feature: human-associated habitat; material: faeces | place: Denmark | collected 2008/2010 ... | reverse complement strand
AGCTGCACTCGGGCAAACAAGAGCAAGCTCTTTTGCCGCTCGTTTGCATTATCTTTAGATAAGATAAGCTGCACTCGGGCAAACAAGAGCAAGCTCTTTTGCCGCTCGTTTGCATTATCTTTGTGAATAACATAACAATCTGGACTTTTATATATTATATACTTTATATACTATGAGAATAAAAACGACATTTATCATGTTTGCCTTATCATGTGCGGCGACAAACGCACAGGTAAGACTGAGCCCGCTCTTCACCGACAACATGGTGATGCAGCAGAGGACCGACGCTCCCATATGGGGCACATGCGAGGCTGGCAGGACGGTAAGCGTCACCACATCGTGGAACAGGCGCAAATACGAGACTGTGGCTGGCAGCGACGGGAAATGGAAGGTGAAGGTAGCCACGCCCAAGGCAGGCGGACCTTACGAGATAACAGTAAGCGACGGCACTCCGGTGACGCTGCGCAACGTCATGATAGGGGAGGTATGGCTGTGTTCGGGACAGTCAAACATGGATATGCCAGTCAACGGATGGGGACAGGTGAACAACTATGAGGCTGAGGTGAAAGCCGCCGGTCACCCTGACATCCGTCTGTTGCGCGTGGACAACGTCATGGCTATGCAGCCGCAGCAGAGCTTCACGGCAATGAACGGCGGATGGCAGGTGTGCACGCCGGAGGTAATAGCTCCTTTCTCTGCCGTAGCCTATTTCTTCGGCAGGGACATAGAGAAATACCGCGACGTGCCGGTGGGACTGATACAGTCGAGCTGGGGAGGCACTCCCGCCGAGGCATGGACCAGCGGCGAGTCGCTCACTGAGATGCCCGAGTTCCGCGGAGAGGTGGAGCGCATAGCCTCCATGCCGGACAACAAGGAGGAGCGCGCGGCAATATACAAGGATGAGCTTGCCGGATGGTTCGACAAGCTTAACGGCAACGACCCGGAGTTCAAGGACGGACGGTTCGCTTATTTCGCCGCATCCTACGACGACTCGGGATGGGACGACACTCCGGTGCCGGGATACATAACCGACAGCAAGTATGGGGCGTTCGACGGAATGATAATCTACCGCAGGGTGGTAGACATTCCCAAGACCATCGCCGGAAAGGGTCTCACCCTCTGTCTGGGCAAGGTGGACGACGACGACATGACGTTCTTCAACGACGTTATGATAGGCAGCACCACCGGTCCGGGCGAGACGAGGGAATACACCATACCGGCAGGAGCGGTGAAAGCCGGCAAGGCGGTGATAACGGTGAGGAGCATCGACAGCGGCGGACTGGCTGGCATAACGGGCTACGACGACCGTGAATGCCGGCTCACGGCTGATGACGGCACAACGATAAGTCTCAACGGAACGTGGAAGACACGGATGGCGGCTCCTCTGAGCTCGCTCTCTTCCAAGCCGCGCGACCCCGTGAGCGACCCTAAGAACGCATGCGTGCTCTACAACGCGATGATAAATCCGCTCGTGGGATATGCCATCAAGGGTGCCATATGGTATCAGGGAGAGGACAACTCCAACCGTGCGTGGCAGTACCGCGACCTCATGCCACTCATGATAGAGGACTGGAGGCAGAAGTGGGGCTACGACTTCCCGTTCTTCATGGTGCAGCTCGCCAACTTCATGCAGCGTCACGACCAGCCCACCGAGTCGCGTTGGGCAGAGCTGCGCGAGGCTCAGCAGATGACTGCCGACAGACTCTCAGGGTGCGGAATGGCGTGCATAATAGACATAGGAGAGGCTGGCGACATCCATCCGCGCAACAAACAGGACGTGGGTCACAGGCTCGCGCTGCTGGCACGGCAGAAAGTGTATGGTGAGAAAGTGGAGGCTTCGGGACCGGCATACCGCGACTGCCGCATAGAGAAGAACACCATCAGAATATTCTTCGACCACACTGCAAAAGGTCTCGCCATAAGCGACGGACAACAGCTCAAGGGATTCGCCATAGCCGGACCCGACCACCGGTTCCACTGGGCGGACGCTGTGATAGACGGCAACACGATGGTTGTGTCCTCACCGGAAGTGAGACACCCCGTGGCTGTGCGCTATGCATGGGCGGACAACCCTGAGTGTAACCTCACAAACAGCACCGGTCTGCCGGCTGTGCCTTTCCGCACCGACGACTGGAAGGGACTCACCTACGGCAACACGTCATACTGACCTTACGCACAAAGGTGAATTTTCACCGTGCGGCAATATAAAAATAAAAAAAGGAATGCGACGGGACACTTTGCCCGTAACATTCCTTTTTTTTCATGTATGCGCATTTATCAGCAATCATAATTTACCTGTCGCATATGATATCATGCCATATTCCATCAATAATCATGACGGCGCGAGCCCTGTAGAGACGCAAAATCTTGCGTCTCACGAGCAACGATTGCGCTATTGATGTGATTATTATTGATTTCGAATATTTGCGCTTTTTGCTCGTGAGACGCAATGTATGCAATATCAGCAGAGACGGTTTATTACTTCTATATTTGCACCATTTGCTTGTGAGACGCAAAATCTTGCGTCTCTACTTTAGCGGCAGCGAATAATAAACAGCGTATTCTTATCAATAATTATGATGTCGCGAGCCCTGTAGAGACGCAAAATCTTGCGTCTCACGAGCAATGTTTGCGCTATTTATACTGCTTATAATTACTCACGAAATTTGCATTTATCCCTTGTGAGACGCAATATTTTGCGTCTCTACTTTAGTGGCAGCGAATAATACGGATGGCGTATCAAGTGATGCGACGGAAGCTGTCGGCAACCTTTCTCTTATGAAACGCACATCACGTGCAGGCATGACGCGAAGTAAAAAATCTTTACATTCCATTTCCGTAAAACAGCGGTGAGACGACACGTTCACGTCTCTTTAAGGCAACCGGCATGCGTTCAGTATATGCAAGGGAACCGCATAAAAACTCGTGTCTTTCTTCTTTATATCGTAAATATTGTTCTTTTTAAGATCAACTGATACTCTCTACGCAGACGCGCACACCATATCCGCCCGCCGCGAGAGCCTTTCCTGTGACCTCATTGAGGCTTTACGGCATACCCAAAGAGCCTTTTTCACGCCACGGAAGAGGCTTTTCCGCAGCGTGACAATACCATCATTATGACACATCATGGCGCAACACACTGATATACAACGCATTTCGCAAACCTTCAAAATACGGGCTTATTTCAGCCGTTAAGGCATGACGCTCAGCCAGAGACGATTCTCAGCGACTTGACGTTGTGCTGTTTTTCTTCTCTCTTACATCATATCGCGCATATTCGTACATTCCTTTCCGCCTCCCCGCAATCATCATTTTCACATGCCTGTCAGGCGTCATGTCCACTCTACGGAATGTCGTATGTCCTACAGTTTGCGTGAGGCACGAATCGCGTAAGGATTATGGCGACGCGCCATATCAGCCGTTCGCCTGTTTTTCCTGTAAAATATACGGTTATAGTTATAAGAATATCTCACACTGAAGGAATCATCATCCGAACCGGATTTTACCGTATTTTATCCATCAAAAAAATTTCTTATATTGAAAATATTAATATATTTGCACCGGACAAACATAATAAAGACACACAAAGAAAAATACTGCGATAAAATTACTTACAGCATAACGCAAAAACACACAAGCTGTATCGATATGTTTAAAACAAGCATCAGGAGACATGCGTCCATACTGCTGTTTCCGTTTTTCATATGTATTTCCGGGGTAGAAGCTACGGCACAGACTGTCTCACTGCCCGAGACGTGCCGCTACACCGGCAACACGGAAGCATGCGTGATGACGCCGGATGACGCCATGGCTGACACCTCGCATACTGCTGACGCGCCATCCGCAGACATGAAAATATACCGTACGGAGGCGTGTCGGCTGGAGTCGCCTCAGACGCAAGACCAGGCAACAATCATGTTGATGCCGAAAAACATACACAGAATATCTTATACGAACAGCAACACATTTTATGCTTACATAGGATACGGACGCATCATGAGCAAGCTACACATGGCAGAAGGCGTGAAGGGCAATCCAAGAAACGGCTTGTTCTGGCAGTTCGGCTATGACTGGACGTCTAAATTAGGCATCGGGGCAGGAATGATGTACAACGGGTTCAGGTCTACGTACGAACACAACGGTTACAGAGAAAAATCGGAAATATTTTATCTGGCTCCGCAGATTGTCTTTAAGACATACGTAAGACGATGGATTATCGACGGGAAAATGGGTTTAGGATTGTTCACATACAACTATCCGACATATGAGACAGAGTCATCAGACGACGGTTTCGGATACAACTTGCATTTCGGAGCCGAATATGTATTGTCGAGAATCATAGGCATCAGCGCGTCTATCGGATTGACGAAGGGTAATATTAGAATACATGATGAAATGGGTTATTTCAACATGGTAACTGCCATATCCGCTCTTAACATATGTGTGGGAGTGAGGGCGCATATCTGAGAATATCCATATGAAAGTACGCTGTTTTATACTTCTACAAATATTATAAACAAAAAAAAAAATTATTATGAATCATTCATTAAAATCATTCTCCTGGAAACATCTTCTGATTTTCCTTCTGGTGTCGGGCTGCGTTACCGATTTACGCGGACAAAGCAGGTTTCATATAGACCTTGATTATCACTATAATCTCGGACTGTCTGAATCATTCATGGACATAACGCTTAAACGTGACAAATATCATATGGGCGGACACTCCCTACGTCTGAGCACGCGCTACGACGTGTCGCGCCTCTGGTCGGCGGGAATAGGAATAGGACTTGACAGATATACCGAGCCCGACTACAACACGATGCCCGTGTTCGCGACGGTGAGATACAAGGCACTCGAGAAAGTTCCCGACGCATATGTCTTTGCCGATATGGGATATTCCATAAAGTCAGCTGAGTTTACAAAAGGACTCACAGGCAGCCTGGGAATAGGATATACACATATGTTTGCGAGGCATTTCGGATTGAATTTCCAGATAGCATACAATCTGAAGGGTTTCAACGACATCCCCACATATATATATAATGTGGATAAGGGGGAGACAACATACAGCAAGGAGAACAGCACCAGACACTCGCTGTCATTCGGAATAGGTGTCACTTTCTGACCGTTTACCACTAATAGAATATCCACAACCCATCAATAACAACAACGGGAAACACCATTTTATCATTCTATGGTAATAAAGTAGAGACGCAAAATATTGCGTCTCACAAGCAAGGAGTGCGCTATTAATAGTGCATAAAATTACTCACAAAATTTGAATTACTTGCTCGTGAGACGCAAGGATTGCCCTGTTTATAATGCATAAAATTACTCACAAAAATTACATTTATTGCTTGTGAGACGCAAGATTTTGCGTCTCTACAGGGCTCGCGCCATCATTTATATTGATGGAATAATCCATTTTATCATTCGCCGGTAATAAAGTAGAGACGCAAGATTTTGCGTCTCACGAGCGAGGATTGCCCTGTTTATAATGCATATAATTACTTATGAAAATTGCATTATTTGCTTGTGAGATGCAAGATTTTGCGTCTCTACAGGACTCGCGCCATCATTTATATTGATAGGAAACTCCGTTTTATCATTCGCAGGTAACAAAGTAGAGACGCAAAATCTTGCGTCTCACAAGCAAGAATAGCGCTATTAATAGTGCATATAATTACTTACGAAAATTACATTTATCCCTCGTGAGACGCAAGGATTGCCATATTTATAATGCATAAAAATTCCTCACGAAAATTGCATTTATCCCTTGTGAGACGCAAAATTTTGCGTCTCTACTTTATTACCGGCGTATTATAACATTATGATAACATCCGTGCTGATGTAACACACAATGTATCCTCACTTTTAAATTTATCTCCCAAACAGAACACTTTCTTCTTACTGTCAAGTTGGAACACACACATAAGCCATATGGCTGGATATAAACATTATCCATAATTATATAACATCCGGACGCCACATGCCGCTTACCTTTGTAAACGGAACAAAAGGATAATGGTTTTATGAACAAGTTTTTGGTATGTTTAATGATATTTATGATAGGATGCACAGACCTTTGGGCTTCTGACAGGAAGATAAAAGGATATGTGCTTGACAAGGAAGGGACGCCGCTGACAGGCGCATATGTATATGATGAGAACAAGAAAAACACAGCCATAACAGACGAGAACGGATATTTCGAGATATCCGTTCCGGAGGAGGCAAGGATGCTGAAGGCAGGATATGTGGGGTTCGCTCCGCTCGACCATACGATGGAACGGCCCGACGACGTGCAGATTCTGGTGATGAGCCCGAATACTGAACTGAAGGAGGTTGTGGTGACGGCAGGAGGCATAGGGATGCTGAAGAACAGGGGCAACCTGCTCAACACAGAAAGCATTACGGCGCAGGGACTCACGCGCGCAGCATGCTGCAACCTCTCGGAGAGTTTTGAGACAAACCCCTCGGTGGACGTGGCTTACAGCGACGCCGTGACGGGAGCGAAACAGATACAGCTGCTCGGACTTGCCGGAACATACGTGCAGATGCTCACCGAGAATTTTCCAAACCTGCGCGGAGCGGCTTCCACCTACGGACTCGACTACATCCCGGGACCGTGGATGCAGAGCATACAGGTGTCGAAGGGCGCGGCATCGGTGAAGAACGGCTTCGAGTCGGTCACCGGACAGATTGACGTGGAATACAAGAAACCCAAAATAGCCGACCCGCTGTTTATTAATCTTTTCGCCGGAAGCGCCGGACGATACGAGGGAAACGCCGTGGGGGCTCTGGAACTCAACGACCGCCTCTCCACAGCTCTCTTCCTCAACTACTACAATGAGGAGCAGTCGCACGACAAGAACAAGGATACTTTCCTCGACATGCCGCAGATGCAGTCGTTCAGCATGATGAACCGCTGGCACTACCAGACACCGCGCTTCGTGTCGCAATGGGGCGTAAAGGTGCTCACCGACCGCCGCACGAGCGGACAGACATCACACACCCTTCGCTCCGACGCCGCTTTCTCTCCATACACCATCCACAACGACGCCAACCGCGTGGAGCTGTTCTCAAAGAACGGTTTTATCCTGAACCAGGACCGCAACGAGAGTATCGCGCTGATAGTATCCGGCTCTTATCACGACCAGCAGTCCGACTACGCGGACAAGACGTATGATGTGTATGAGTCGAACGTCTACGCCTCGCTGCTCTATGAGACCGCCTTCGGAAAGAGACACAAGCTCGCCGCAGGACTGAACTACAACTGGGACAACTTCGAACAGCGCGGCAACGTCATCAACCTCTACCGTCCTGACCTGCGCGACATAAGCGAGAACGTGTCGGGAGCGTATGCCGAATACACATGGACGCCTGCCGACAACCTCACTATCATGGCAGGACTGCGTGCCGACTACAGCTCCATCTACCGCTGGTTCGTCACCCCGCGCATGCATGTGAAGTACACACCGTTCTCATGGCTCGACCTACGCGCCTCGGCTGGAAAGGGCTACCGCAGCACATTCATATTTCCGGAGAACAACTATCTGCTGGCAAGCAGCCGCACGTGGCATGTTTCCGACAATCTCAATCAGGAAGAGGCATGGAACTATGGAGTGAGCGCGTCGTTCCACATACCGGTGAGGAATGAGGAGATTACAGTGAACGCGGAATGGTATTACACCGACTTCATCAATCAGGTGGTGACAGATATGGACAAGGACGCGCACGCCATATACTTCTATAATCTCAAAGGCAAGTCCACCTCAAGCGTGTTCCAGATAGACGCCACCTTTCCGCTGTTCCGCGGATTCACCCTTATGGGAGCCTACAGATGGATGGACGTGAAGTGCACCTACGACGGAAAGACAATGCGCAAGCCGCTCACCAGCCGTTACAAGGCTTTGCTGACAGCCTCGTATGAGACTCCGCTGAAGAAATGGCAGTTTGATGTCACAGCGCAGTTCAACGGAGGCGGACGCATGCCAACGCCCGACCCGGCACGTCCGCTGTGGCACAGGACGTTCCCATCATACACCCAACTGAGCGCACAGATAACACGCCGCTTCCGCCGGTGGAGCATCTACGCGGGCGGCGAGAACCTCACTAACTTCAGGCAGAAGAACCCTGTGGTGTCGGCGGCAGACCCGTACAGCCGTGACTTCGACGCCACAATGGTATGGGGACCCACCATGGGATACAAACTGTATGCGGGCATCCGCTTCAATATACCCAAGATGTAATATAACTTTAAAAAACAGAAGACAATGAAAACAAGAACAATCATCATGACAGCCATGCTTTTCCTCGGACTGTCATACACAGTAAACGCAAAGGACTTGAAAGGAGACAAGAAGTCGGAAGTGACTTTCCTTGTGTCCATGACTTGTGAGAACTGCCAGAAACGCATCGAGAACAAGATGTCGTTCGAGAAGGGTGTGACCGATCTCGACGTGAATCTTCCGCAGAAAACGGTCACCATCAAATACCGCAAGGACAAGACATCAGCCGACAAACTGAAAGATGCTATCCGCCAGCTGGGATATACCGTCACACCGTTGGACAAAACGAAGACAGGAAAAAAAGACCCTTCCCAAAAGAAGGATAAAGAATAGAGCTGTCCGGAAAACACTGCCTATACAGGCACATACAATAAAGGCAACAGGAAAACGTAACATGCCCATTCCATGCACAAAATGTTTTCCCGTTGCCTTTTCCATTATATTATTATACAATTATTGCCTTATCACCCCGCATTATCCACACTTTTTCATGCAGTCCTAATCTATCTTATATAAAATAGGAATAAAACCGGCTTTCACATACACTAAAAAGTAAAATTAAGAATAACATCCGTTTAAGGCTTAAAAACTGTGGAAAACCATGTGGAAAAGCGTTGATAACACTGTTGGCAAATAAATCATAACCCGGGGGATATCCACAGGCGCGGAGCCATATGTTTTTTATTGTGGATATACACGGGGTTATTAAATTTTTTTCCATAAGTTTTCCATAATTCTTAAAGCATAAATTTTATAAACTTATTAACTTTGCACAGTGCAACAAAGTTTGTGGATAAACTGCATATATTACTGTTATTCAGACCTTACTTATTAAAGACCGTCGTTCATAACACAGTCTCCTGATGTTGACATCAGAATATGCAAGAAAAAAGCCGTAAAGTTTTGAACATATAAACAGCACATCATCATAATCATATTATTTTATTTTTAAAAAGAAATAAATATAATAATGATATATGATTGTGGAGAAAGTGAGAGGATTTGAGGGTGAGAAGGGGAGAGGATGAGAAGGTGAGGAGGGTGAGAGAATGAGAAGGTGGGAAGGATAGAGAAGGCATGCCGACTGTGCTGACGAAGCCGGACGGGACGGGAAACAGAACGGGAAAACCCGGAAGAACGGGAATACATAAGGATAAGAACAACGTAAGGCGTGCGTTTCATGTATCACGTCAGAAAAAAAAAAATATATATGGAGAGAGAAATGGTGAAAAAGGAATGGATTGAGAAAGGTTATGCCGACGAGCCTGTGGAGGAATGCACCGACCTCAGAAAAGAGATAAGAAGGATGTGCGCGGAGAAGAACGCCGTGCTGCTCGCACACTATTACACTCCCGGAGAGGTGCAGGAGTGCGCCGACTTCATAGGCGACTCGCTCGCGCTGGCACGTAAGGCTGCCGCGACAGACGCCGATATCATCGTGATGTGCGGCGTGCATTTCATGGCGGAGACATGCAAGCTGCTCAGTCCGGAGAAGAAGGTGCTCGCGCCCGACCTCAATGCCGGATGCTCGCTTGCCGACTCCTGCCGCGCGGAGGACCTGAAGAGGTTCAAGGAGGAGCACCCCGGCTACAAGGTGGTGAGCTATGTCAACACCACAGCCGCGGTGAAGGCACTCACCGATGTGGTAGTTACGAGCGGCAACGCGAAGAAGGTGATAGACTCTTTCCCAAAGGATGAGAAGATAATATTCGGTCCGGACCATAACCTCGGGTCGTACATCAACTCGGTGACCGGACGCGACATGCTGCTGTGGAACGGCGGATGCCACGTTCACGAGAAGTTCTCCGTGGAGGCTATAACGCAACTGAAGAAGGAGCATCCCGGTGCCGTCGTGATGGCACATCTGGAGTGCAAGGGTCCTGTGCTCGCCGTTGCCGACGTGAAAGGATCGACGGCTGTGATGCTGAAGTATGCCATGGAGCACGACGGGAAGGAGTATATCGTTGCTACGGAGAGCGGAATACTTCACGAGCTTCAGCGTCAGTGTCCCGACAAGACGTTCTATCCCGTTCCGCCGGAGGTGGGCGAGGGCACCGTGGGGTGTATGTGCAACGAGTGCGAATATATGAAGATGAACACCCTGCGCAAGATATACAACACGCTCAGATATGAGTGGCCCGAGGTGAGTGTGGACGAAGCCGTCGCCCGTGATGCCGTCAAGCCGATAGAGCGCATGCTGGAGCTGAGCTGAGAGGATGCCTTCCTGACGTCCTGTCGGCACAGCCTGTAGAGACGCAAAATATTGCGTCTCACGGACAACAGACACGCATAAAAGTTATGTTATGGCGCATCATCCGGCTCCATATCACCTTTTATTGTGATGGCGTCAGCCTTGTAGAGACGCAAGATTTTGCGTCTCCCGAGGAATGAAAGCATACTTATATGTGGTATATAGTTTAGCGTCGGTTTGCGACACGGTTGCTTGTGAGACGCATGGAGAATCATGATAAGAGGCATATTGTTTACCATCCGTTTGCGACATATTCGCTTGTGAGACGCAAAATCTTGCGTCTCTACTTGGTTTAATCACTGTTTTATTGATGGCGCGAACCCTCGTGACATACAAAATCTTGCGTCTCTACTTGGGTTGATTGCGGTTGGAGAGGTTGGAATGTGGGATGTGGAGAGCCGAATTACGTATAAAAAATGCTGACATATGGCATTTGTAGTGCCTTATATCAGCATGATTGTCCGTGAGACGAACTTTTTCGCGTCTCTACACAGGTATGCGTGCATTCTCCACAATGCTTATGCGGATGTTATGAAAAATATTACGCATGCGTCAATGATGTGTGGAATCAAAAATCAATATTACCGCTGCCATCATCTTCCCCGTCTTCATCACCATCTACCACTGGCTGTTCACCTGCATGTATTCCTGTGCCGTCCGACCCCGCCAGTATTTCAGTGCCTTCCATTACGATTGTTTTTGACTCCGGTTTCAGATACTCCTTTTTATTCATGATGTTTTAATGTTTTGTTTAAAAATATATTATTGTAATTGTTATGTGCTTTTTTTGATTGTGCAGGTTAGTTTCCACTGTAAAGTTATAAAGAATAAACCGGACGTGGGAAGAATGGCGTAACTATTTGATTTTCATCGGAAATATGTAAAAAAAAAAAACGATATACAAACCAAAAAGAACTTTGGCGGATAGCCAAAAAGTGCGGATCGCGAGTGATGAAGGAACGTAGGGATATGGCATGCAGTAGCGCATCAGTAAGGTCAATAATATTTTATATTGATGGCGCGAGCCTTGTAGAGACGCAAGATTTTGCGTCTCCCGAGGGATAAAAGCATGCTTATATGTGGTATATAGTTTAGCGTCGGTTTGCGACATGGCTGCTTGTGAGACGCAAGGAAAATCATTATAAGGGGCATATTGTTTACCATCCGTTTGCGGCACGGTTGCTTGTGAGACGCAAGATTTTGCGTCTCTACTTGGGTTAATCACTGTTTTATTGATGGCGCGAACCCTCGTGACATACAAAATCTTGCGTCTCACGAAGGCTGGATGCGTAATTTCAGCACGGGCACGTTATATGCTTCATCCGTATTTGGTGCTGCTCCCGTCATCCTTATCCATTCTTTTCCACCGTATGACCTGCTGCTTCTTCAATAAAAAAGGGAAACAATATCACGCCGGCAGTGCGGAACAGGGATGAGGCATGACGTCTGTTCCGGTTTTAATGTGGAATATAGGTGGCGTGGAACGGCTGTGGCAATATCTTTATCTGTAAGGAACACATGGTAAAAAATCTTTACATTTCATTTTCGCAAACCATACATTAGCCGTGCCCTCAGATATTCTCTTTCGCATGTCTTTCCTTGACTGCCATTTGAAGTTATTCATATATCATACGTGAAAAATGTCCTTTACGTCCGCTTTTCGTTCCTTTCAATGTGTTCTTCAATAGCTCCGCATCGCTTCCGCCTGCTGTTCCGTGCCGTGAAAACGCCCGTTTCATGACATCATACAGCCCCTTCCGCACGCCCATACGTGCTTTTCCGTCACACAGGAAAGCCTTTTCCGCAGTACATAAAACGGTTTTTAAAGTAATGTAACGCACAATACGTTGATTTACAACGTATTATCTCTTCATGCGAAATGAACGCGCATTTGCGGACGGAATCATTCATGTATGCTTCCACACGATTCTCAGCGACTTGACGTTATCCTCATTATCCTTATCATTCCACCATATTGCGCGTGGAAATTTTAATAGGAATGGCGTTCCATATATTCACGATTGTCAGGTCATACATTAATGCTTTTTGCGCTTGGACGCTTAAATTGCCCGCAAAAACAACAGGATTGACAGGTATAGTATGCGTCAGTGATGCAAGAAACATGGTTTTACGCATGATGAAAGTACTTTCCATTGCTTAATGTTCATTGGATTTACGGAATTGCAGAACGCTCTTTTTTCAGCGGCTTATCCTTGTTCAAGAAACAGGAATGTCGCAGTACGATGGAAATATTGCCGTTTATATTTGCAGTCAACAATGATTTTCGCTATCTTTGCATAAGATATAGCAGCGTCTCGGCAGCGACAAAACTCTGCTCTGCTTTATACATATTTGTGCGACGACGCATAAATCGTGAAAACACGAAATGATGTAACTGATGCCATAAACACAGGCATGCAAGAACACCTGAGGACAATCTTTAACATTCAAGAAATATGAAAATCACACAAAAACACAATGTCATCGCAGTTATGACAGTCATGATGTCGGCATTGCTCACGACTTATTCGTGCAGCAGCGACGATGATGAGCCGGAACCGGTATATCCGAAAGTGTCTGACTCAAAGTATTATATGGATCCGGAATGGGATGAAAGCATAATCTACTTACGCCCGAAGGATTTCAGGGAAAAGAAGTTCTTCCCCGGCGTCAGAGTGGTGGAGCAACTCGTAGACTATCCGGCGTATGTAACATACCGGACCATATCGGGCGACGGCATGGACATATGCTTCGTGACAAACGTGGACAATAAGCTGGAGCCTACCACCAGAACGGAGTTCTATGACGGTGAGGGAGCTATGGCGACGGTGCTGGAATGGGATTACATCGACTTGATAAGACGATACAGAATGACGGTGAATGCCGACGATTTTTTCAAGTATGACATCAAAAACCCGTGCAAGGTGTATGTGACTGCGCTGGTGACAAACGCCGCGACATACAACTTCCAAAACCTCGACACATACTTTTCCACTTTCAATTTTCCCGGGTCTGAGGAAAGTAAATTGGAGTCCACGCCTACCGGCACCGTCATTCCCAAAAGCGAATGGACAACACATCCCACTGAAAGAAGGGCTTACCTGATAGACCTGAAACTGAGAAAATAAAGACATAAGAATATTATAATGTTTGTCCGTTCCATAGATTTTCTGGTATCGGACAGCGGTGCGTGCGGCTGAAACTGCCTGTATGGATATGCTGTCGTAACACCACCATACTGTGGGTTTTATAGAACCGGACTTCTCCTGCCGCCGGATGTGTTTTTCTTTAACCCGAATCGGTCAATATTCTTCATCCTTATTCCGTGCCGCTGTCATACATTTTATATACATATATTGTAGAATATGCAGCGGCTATACCGTTGCAGAAGCTGAAGAAAAGATGCCGGCGGTGGTGCGTAAGAGTGGTGAAGAGCAGATAATAAAGTGAAACACAATATTTGCCGGTATAATGATTTGGGTTAAAATAATTATGGCGTAGCCCGGTATATACGCAAAATCTTGCGTCTCCCGTCCCTCCCACAGCAACAAACACATGCGATACCGCTGCTGTAAACAATTGCATTTATTCCTTGTGAGACGCAAGATTTTGCGTCTCTACTTTCGCAGGTATGGCATATAATCCCTTGTTACATGCTTATAAACTCAATGGCGTAGCCCAGTAGAGACGCAAAATCTTGCGTCTCCCGTCCCTCCCACATCAACAAACACATGCAACACTGCTGCTGTCAATAGTTGCATTTATCCCTTGTGAGACGCAAAATTTTGCGTCTCTACTTTCGCAGGTATGGCATATAATCCCTTGTTACATGCTTATAAACTCAATGGCGTAGCCCGGTATATACGCAAAATATTGCGTCTCCCGTCCCACCCATACCAACAAACACATGCGACACTACTGCTGTAAACAATTGCATTTATTCCTTGTGAGACGCAAGATTTTGGGTATATACTTTAGTTTGCTTGCGGATAGGAGAGGTCATTCGGGATTGTGATTACTGTATTTCCATACATTTGTTATGTTTTTCCTACGATTTGTCAATTATCTTATTTATTATAAAAAATGTATATAATTTATAAAGATAATGATTGTTTTGAAATCATAAAATCACTATATTTGCATACATGGCTTCATTGTGTGAGGTCTCTGTTATAATATTCTTTCATTTTAAAACAATCTTATGGAAAATGTAAAACACATGTCAGTTTTTGCCACAATGCTTCTTATCATGCTGTTTGCCGCACCCGCAGGTGCAGGCGCGCAGCTGTCGTGGCAGGACAATTTCGACTACCCTCCGGGACCGCTCTACGGTCAGGGACAATGGGTGAAGTATGCATCAAACCCCAACTCGCCTATACAGGTAGTGGACAAGACGCTCGATTTTGAGGGCTATCCGGGAGGAGTGAAGGGCAGGAGCGTGGAACTCGGACCGGACGCTACGGCGGAGGACCTCATAGCGCGCTTCGACCCGAACGACGAGGGAGTGAAGACGGGCACGCTTTATTACTCGGCTCTCGTCAATGTGGAGGAGGTGCCGAGCGGTCCGATATACGTCATGTCGCTCGTGGTTCGCACGAAAAGCTCTGTGGTAGCCGACGGTAAGTCGGGCACCGAGCTCGGAAGGCTCTACGTGGACAAGGCGGATGAGGAGGGCAAATACCGTCTGGGAGTGGAGCGAGGGTCGTCCGACCCGTCATTCGCACCGCAGACATTCAGCACGGGCGAGACCTACCTCGTTGTGGTGAAGTATGAGATAGGGGCTGCCGGAGCGCGTCTCGACGGTGTGTCGCTGTTTGTCAATCCGGCAAGCTACACCGAGGAGCCTGCCGAAGCCGACGCCGCCATCGACCCCAACAAGTCGGGCTCGGGCGTGGGCAACTACGGACTGCAGGGCATAGAGCTGCGTCAGGGGACGTCGTCGAGAGGCACCGCGCCTACAATGCTGGTGGGCTCGCTGCGCGTAGCCGACTCTTATGCCGGTCTGTTCGCCTCCGGCGGAGGACAGGACGACAACGCTCCGGTGATAACGCTGAGCGAGACCGGTCTCGACTTCAACTATGTATACAGCGGAGACCCGCAGACTGCCGTGGTCAACGTGAAGGGAGAGAGACTGCAGGGCGACATATCCATCACCGTCACCGGCGACGAACTGAAGCCTTCTGTCACCACCGTGACAGCCGAAGAGGCACAGAGCGGAGAGGGAAAGGACGTTACCTTCACGCTCACTCCTGTGACTGAAGAGGGCAAGGCTACCGTGACGTTCAGCACACCGGGCAGGGACGACGTGGCGTTGGAAGCCACATGGACAACCTTGCCGGTGAAGGACATAGCCTCGCTGGGCGATTTTGCCGCCGAGAATCCTGACGACTACCTCACCTACCGCTATACGGGCGAGGCTGTGGTGACATTTGTCAACAATGTGAACGGCACACCTGAGTATTACATTCAGGACGCTACGGCTGGCATGCTCGTGAAAGACGACTACCAGTATCTTGGGTCATCATACAAGGCGGGCGACAAACTCACCGGTTTTATAGGCAACATCACGTCGTTCTTCGGAGCCATGTCGTTCGTTCCGGCATCCTCCACGCTCGGCAGAGTGGTGTCGGAGGGCAACACGGCAGAGCCTGTGACAGTGACGCTCGCAGCTGTGAAAGCCAGTCCAAAGACATATGTCAACAGACTCGTGAAGATAGAAAACGCCACCATCACAGGTGTGGAGGAAGGCGCGACGTTTAAGGAAGGAATGCAGCAGCCTACCGTGACAGACGCCACAGGCGAGGGTAAGATGCGCATATTCGGCGGCACCTCGCTCATAGGAAAAGCCGTTCCGTCGGGCACTGTAAGCATAACGGGCATCTCTACATCCGCAGGTGCGGTGGTGATTGCTCCGCGCGGGGCTGACGACATCACGGAGACCGTAGCCGCCGAGCCGTCGCTCACAGTGTCGCCTGACAAGTTTGACATGGCAGCAGGATTCGTAGGAAAGTCAGCTGTGGTGGGAACAGTGCACATAAGCGCCGTGAACATGCCGGCACCTACACTGCTCGAGATCACCGGCACCGACCGCAAGCTGTTCAGCCTTTCTGAAAACACCATACCGGCAGGCACGAGCGAGAAAGACATCGTCGTGACCTACAGTCCTACAGCCATAGGAAAGCACAGCGCACGCCTGCTCATCGACTGTCCGGAGATGCCTGACGTATACCGTGCCATAACCATTGCGGCATACGCCACCGACGAGCAGAACCCGCCGAGAATAACCGTGGAGCCTGACGCCGTGCCTGCGTTTGAGGCTAAGGTGGGCGAGACGCAGGAGCAGACCGTCACCGTCACCACGGCATATCTGCCCGACTATGCCTATATGAAGATGAAAGAAGCGGGCTCGTTCATCATAGGCACTACGATGCTTATGAAGAACGGCAAGGCTGAGGTGAAGGTGACGTTCGCACCGAAAGAGGCGGGCGACTTTGAGAATGAGATAGAGATATACAGTCTCGCGGCAGACACCGTACGTGTGAAACTGAAGGGAAAGGCTGTGGAAAACACCGGAACGGAGCCTGACAAGGAGGGCGACGACCTGCCGCTCGACGCTTCCAATCCGCTTACACTGCTCTATGAGCAGTTTGACGGCGTAACGAAGAACAAGCCGTTGTCAGTCAGCGGATGGAAGAATCTTGCCATGAAGGGCAAGCGTGCATGGTGGGGCTATGAGTTCCCGTCAACAGACGAGTCGGCTGGCGAGCTTGCCGCAAAGGTGACACCATACGACAGCATGACGCCAGAAGGCGGTGAGGAAGACTGCGAGATGCTGCTCGTCACTCCGCCGCTCGATTATGTCAATTCCGCATCAAAGTTGTTCACGTTCCGCGTGCGCGGCGACTACCTCAAAGACAACCAGCCTGACAAGCTTGAGCTGTGGTACATCGACGTTGCCGACGGCGACATGTTCGTGTCTCCGGTGGACGGCATGGTCATGCCTGACATGGCTGACCAAAGCGGCGAGTGGCAGGAGTTCCATGTGGACCTGAGCAACCAGAACATTGCCGACGTATTCTTCATGGGATTCAGTTTCAAGAGCACGCGCGGGCGCAACAACTCTGCCACATATTATATAGACGACGTGAGCTACGGCCGCACCGACCTCGGCACCATCAGATCTTCGGCAATGAGTCTCGCCTTCACAGCCGTTCAGGGCAAGGACGCCGTGTCGGAGGAGGTGAAGGTGACAACTGCCAACCTCGTGGAGCCTGTCACTCTGACATTGGGCGGACCCAACAAGAGCAAGTTCAAGCTCTCCACCGCGACACTGCCGGCAACGGGCGGCTCGTTCACCGTGTCGTTCAACTCGGATGAAATAGGCGTGCATGAGGCATATGTGAAGCTTTCTTCGCGCGGAGCAGCCGACATATACGTTCCTGTGAGTGTCAACAACACCACCACGGACGGCATTGGAAGCATCAGTGCGGAGACCGGCGACATAGAGATATTCGACATCAACGGACGGCTTGTCCGCAGCAGGAAGGACGTGACGCCAGCCGAGGCTACAGATGGTCTGCCAGCAGGTGTATACGTGATAAAGCGAACCGCAGAGACAGGCATCACCGTGAACAAGGTGAACATACGCTAAACAACACATTGTCTGCCTCCGGCTGAAAAGCCTGAAGGCAACATATGGCGCATTGATTCCGGTGTGACAGACACGTCGCACCGGGATTTTTTTATGCATGTAATCCTTTTGTTGTACGGTTTGAAGGTTTGTTGGTTCGCTTTGTCGGATTCATCTAAATAAACAGAAGTCAACCTATTGACATACAGAATCTTTATGTATATTTGTCACAGATGTGCATGGTGTTTATCATTGGATATCACACAGCATCCGGATTTTGTGGTGAAGGCATAAGTGCGGAAGAGGTATGAAGTGCAGACAATCAAGTAGAGAAGAAACTTTGAAGTCTGAATGATTCTCTTTAATAATGAATGACGTCATTTTGTATCTGCTTATTTAATCTGCTGTTATACCCCTAATATAAAGACAATATTGGGAAAATGATGTATGACATGATATAAAATGTTAAGAAGAGCAATCTATTCTGATAGAAATTATATTTGCTCTCAGATAATAATCGGTTAAGAACACAATCTATATTTGTTTGATTTTAATATAAAAGATTTATGAAAAAGATATTTTTAAGACCTAAGGACAGGCAAAGAACAAGTAATCCTAAAAAAGCTTCACAAGAATATTACTTGTGTTCCTCAAATCGTATTCTTACAGGAAGACGCCATTCCGGTGACGAGAATGGGAAGACGTGGTTTGAAGATGCAGGATTAGAGGCTGTTGATGAGTCTGGTAATATAGTGTCTGGCGAGATTTCTGTTACATCTGTAGAATGGTCTGAATGGTCTAAGGAATCATCCGGACAAGGTTTTGATGCATTGAATAATAGGGTTCTTGTGGGACGCGAACATAGAGGAGACGAGAATGGTAAAACAAGGTATGCAACAGCAATAGTCCTGTTTAATGGTAAGATTTGCATGACAACGGATAGAGTTTCTTCAAGTCGTATAAGGGAGTCAAAAGGCATTTGGTGTTGTTCTGATTCTGAAAGGGTAATGACAGGAAGGCATCATTCTGGCGATGAAAACGGCAGGACTTATTATAATTTTTCCAAGATTTTTTCTTTGGAGCCAAATACAGAACCTGCGCCAAAGGATACTAAAATTATACCTGACAAAAGGATGCAGAGTGAATCTATGAAAGAGAGTAACAGTTCCTTCTTATGTCCGCCTAATATGGTGTTGACAGGAAGATTTCATTCTGGTGATGAGAATGGTATAACTATTTATGAATATGCTTCTTTAAAAGCGATTTCTGCCGATGGAGAAGTTATTGCTGATGCTGATATTACAGTCCGGAACGTAAAGTGGATGGAGTATAAAAAAGAGTCGACAGGTGAAGGATATGATGCTCCTTATGGAAAGGTTATTGTAGGAAGACGGCATTCCGGTGATGAGAGTGGTGGCACTGCTTATGCCATTGGAGAAGTTTTTTATAATGGACATCCCACATATATTAAAGAATATGATATCTCTGCACCTAAGAAAGAATCGGACGGTGTTTGGTTTAAGACCGATGACTCTTGTGTAATTACAGCACGTCATCATTATGGTGATGAGAATGGAACAACTTATTATGGATTTGGAAAGATTGTTTGTGATGAGCCAATCATGTCTGATAAGAATATAGTTTTGCATGTAAAAATGCATTCAGAAGAGAAATATTTCCCAATGAATCCTGTAGATTATATCCGCTTGTCAAGATTGCGTCGCCATGTAAAAGGTGGTACAGATTATGGTTATAATAAAATTACTAATACTTTTGTAAAAGGTGATTCGCATTCGTCGGAGTATTATGATATACCTTTGGAGGTCATTATGAAACAGCATATTCCTTATGGAAAATATGAATTGATGAATCTTCGTCCGCACGATCCGAACAGTTTAGGAAAGGGAGAAGTCTTTTTGCAACCGGATGATAATTTGACAGGTGATTCTGATCCTAACCATAGGGTACCTTGCATTATGTATTATGAAAATGAAAGCGAAAATAAAAAGAAAAAAACTATATCCTACTGGTTTTTCTTCGGGTATGACTATGCGAAGACTTTAGGAATAAGTGGAAGCCATCAAGGTGACTGGGAAAAAGTGACGGTAAATCTGAATGATGAAGGGAGAATAGTATCAGCAAATTTGAGTCGTCATGATTCTTCTAAAACTCTTCCTGCAAGCGAATTGGAAATTTATCATGGAGAAAAGGATGAATTGACAGTTTACTGCGCTAAGGGGTCTCATGCTTTTTATAATAGAGCCGGAGTTTTTGGTATGAAAGTTCCTACTGCTCACGATTATACAGACAACAATGGTTATGATTGGATAGCAACAGATAATGTGATTTCATTAGTAGATGATAAGCAACTTTGGAAATATTTCGCAGGAGCTTGGGGAGAGGTTGGTGAATTGTCAATGACAACAGGACCTCTTGGACCATGGCAAAAATGTGATGAAAGATCTAAATTAGCTCGGAAGCATTACAATCCTGACATCAAATCCCTCATAGGGGAGAACCAGGTGCTGTTGGTGATTGACTATTCAAAAAAAGTATCGGAGTCAAAAAAAGAAAGCGAAGGTGGTGCCGCTTCTATTTCTAACCACAAGGGAGTTCATATTTTATGTACTTATGCGCATAGCGGGGATGAGAATGGAAATACAAGATATTACTTTTCTTCATTGACGGCAATAGACATATATGGTACGAAAAATGTAGACGGAATTACTGTTGAAGATTTAAAATGGACGGAGTGGCATAAGCAAAGTGAGTCGCAGGACTTTTTTGTAACTACTGAGATGCAGGATGAAAACAGATATTCTCGAGTTATTACAGGAAGAGAACATGTAGGAGATGAAAATGGAAAGACGAGATACCAGACAGGCTTGTTAAGATATAAAGGTAAGCTGGTGAAGATTGTTCCATATCCGGATGCCGATATGTATATACATGAAAGTAGGAATGAAACTGTATATCCAAAAGATAACCTGGTTATTATTGGTATAAAACATTCCGGTGACGAGAATGGTATAACTACATTTTTCCAAGGTTATATTGTTGCAGATAAATAATCAGAGATGAATAGTATTGTAATAAATAATTCTAAACAGAGATATGCTATGAACAGATTTTTAAAAAAAACGTTGTGGCTCTTTGGTGTTTTTTTTCTTTGTGTGATGTTTTTCTCGTGTGAGATGTATGATGTTGATTATAATGATTATCATACTTCTGTAGAGGCTGATTGCGATGACTCGGTTTATGATAAAAACGAAGGAATATATAAGGGAGAAATATTTTTGGTACGTGATGTACGCTTTCCATATGGTGATAGGACATATGACAGTGTTGATGTAAGACTGGGCAATCATGTAAATAAAGAATTGGAAATTATGGAATTACCTGTAAAAAGCCTTTTTGATAGATACGAAGACCGTAAACTATTGGCTGACATCCCCTCATGGGTTTTAGAGAAAAAGATAAACATTACTTTTAAATATAAATTATATTTTAATATCTTATACGAACTCCCTAAGGAAGGTGAAGTGGTAGATATAGACATAGACAGCATTATTTCAAATGATTTCTCTGATTCTCGTGGAAGTATTGAGATAGATTATCATCATAGAATTTATGCTGACAGTGTTTACAATGAAGATAAAACACAAAAGTTGAAATTTGATGTGAACGGATCTGTTTATCTATGGAGGGATGAAGATGTGATGAATCTGAGATTCAACAAACTGGAGATTAATGACAAGGTGTTTATTGATGAAAAAAATAATCCACGTTATTTAAGGATTATAATTTCAGGAAGAAGAAGAAACATATAAAACAAGCTTGAATAAGCAGACCGTCGTTGGCAAATCTCGTCTTCACCGCTTTACAACGCAGGGACATCGTGCCTGAAGCTTTGGTGTTACAGTAGCAGTGATTGAATTTACGTTTTAACCCGAATCGCATCAGGCTTCCATTCTTCTTTCGTGCTGCTGTCAGGCAAATTGTATTAATCTTTATCGAAGATGTAGCGGGCTACACCGTGAAAAAGCAGAATACAAGATGACGGCGGCAGTGAGGAAGAAGGATGAAGGGCATATAACAAACTTTAAATGTATAATCGGCGTTCTAATAACCGCTTCGGCTTTAAATTTTGATTAGTATGAGATTAGAAACCATTGTCAATACAGCTTTTATATTATGTTTCTACTCGGTCATGACATACAGACTGGTACGTTATATAAGAAGCAAAGAATATTATTCGGTTAAAGTGCAATTGCTCATCATATTCATAAGCACAGTAATAATAGTAGGCATTTATTTCCTGACAAAGTAGTTGTCTCAATGATATATGCGGACGCCGGATGCTGACTGACAGACTCGAGAAGACCGGGTCTGCCGGACGGCAGAATAAAAAAACGCCCCGAACGAAGTCTTACGGACTGTTCGGGGTGAAATGTCGTAATGATGCTTATGCTGTTCAGTTATCTCATATATGTATCTGTATGCCTTTCCGTGTATTGCGGCAGACCTCTTATGATGAGCTGTCGGCAGACGGCGGGCGGCTGTTCTGTCAGAAACGGAAGCTGAGATAGACCCTCAGTGAGGAGGTGGAGAACTTCTCCTTTATGTCCTCTCCGCTCTCGTCGTCGGATATGATGCTTCCGTATTTGCCGCTTCCGGAGCGTCCCTCAATGCCTATGCCTATAGCCTTCCACGTAACCTCGCCGCCGTAAGTGAAGAAAGACACGTAGCTGCCGCTTATATCCTCGTCGATAATGAGCATGGAGTAGGTGGGCACGAACCTGAAGTAGGCAGACACGCGCAGGTCGCCCACAGGATTGACCGTGGCTGACGCGCCCAGCAACGCGCCCAAGTCGCACTGGTGCATACCCGAAAGCAGTGCGGGAGAATCCTCATCCTCATAATAGTTGTTGTAGTCTTCGCCGAAGTCCTTGTATTTGGTATAGTTCACGTCCATGCCCAAGTCCAGGGCGAATTTGAGCTTTCCCCAAATCGGTTTCTTGTGAAGATATATGGTACGTCCGCTTGTGAGCGACACTCCGAAGCTGCCTTCAAGGTCGTTGCCGTATTTGGGAGACAGACTCTGGCTGACGTATCCTATGGTGAGGAACTTCTTGCGTCCCCATACAGATTTGTCTTTCTTCTCCTTCTCATTGCTGTCTATTGTCGCCTTGAGTTCCCTCACGGTGTTCTCAAGAGAGTCTATCCGGTGCTGGATGCTGTCGTTAGTCTGTGCCTGCATCTGCACGCAAGCCAGTGTGATGAAAGCTGCGAATAATGTTTTTCTCATAACATATAAGTCTTTTTGATGTTATCTGTAATATCTTCTGAATGTCACTGTCTCTGTGTATGTCTGTGTTCCGCTCTCGTCCGTACCGTTGTCCTCGAGCGTCAGCTCCATCTCGTCTGCCGACACCATTCTCACCGTCACATAGTCGGTGAATGCTCCGTAGAACAAAGGGCACGACAGTCTGTTTCCGTCGATGGTGTATCTCTCTGAGAGAGGAAGCTCGGTGTCGTCCATCAGGGGCGACTCATACAGAGTGCATACGCTGTAGTTGTCGAAGCCAATCACCATGTATCTGTCGTCTGTTTCGGAAGTGATGTCACGGTCTGTGCTCATCCTGTATGGCTCGCTTCCGTCTGACGGAGTGAACAACGCGTCTGCAACGACATGCGTGCTCACCCATCTGCCTTTCACATACTCGCTGTAGTCCACACCGCCTCCATCGTCAATGTCGCCTTCCTGACCGTCGTCTCCGTAGTCCAGGTTGCCGTCATCCGAGCCATATCTCTTGAATGTGATGGTCTGGTTGTATATGGTCGTTCCGTCTATGTCCGTACCGTTGTCTATGAGAGTCATCTCCATCACGTTTTCCGAAATTATTCTCACCGTCACGTGTTTGCTGAAGTCACCGTAGAACAGCGGACACGACAGCTTGTCACCGGCAAGCCTGTATCTTGCCGACACCGGCAGCTCAACCATGTCCTCAGGCGATCCCGACTCATACAACGTGCACATGTTGTTGCGGTCGAAGCCTATCACAGCGTAGTATTCGTCGGTCTCCGAGGTGATGTCGCGGTTGATGTTATGTACGGACGGGTCGTCTCCGGTCGACGGTGTGAAATACTCGTTTTCCACAACATGCGTTGTCACCCATTTCCCTTGCAGATAATTGTAGAGTCTGCTTTCCTCGCTGTCCTCCCCGTTGTCGCATGAGGCAAGACAGAACGTGAGCAGCGCAAGACACACGCACCATATTCCTTTTGTCGTGACGAGGCTGCCCAAAGATAGATTTCTCATCTTATAAACATACTTCTTTCCCGGTTCCTGAAAAGAACTTTTCCGGTTAAACTCCAGAAGCGCAGAACCGCAATGCCGTCGTATGGCATCTTCAGGAAGCATGAAAACATATTATCCATAGTCAATTAACAGATGGTATGTGTTACTTCCCGGCATATTCCATCCGGCATACCGCTTCATCTTAATGTTTTTGATTCAATGCTGATATAGCGCAAACGGGCGGAAAGAGAACTTGTTCTTGGTTTCCCGAGTGCCGCTATATCTTATGCAAAGATGTTGCAAACGAGCGGAAAGAGAACTTGTTCTTGGTTTCCCGAGTGCCGCTATATCTTATGCAAAGGTAGATTTATTTTATGATAATTTATCATATTTAATCAGAAATTATTCTTAAATATATTAGTTATGGTGAATAATAGAACAAACAAGACGGTATTATATATCTTTTTGTTTAGTATTTTTAATAAAACAGAAATACTGACTCTTTCGTCAGAGAAAGCATTTTTATTTGAATCGCGTTATATCTACAAAGGTTCTCTTTTATCCTGACAGGTCGTCAGGCTTCATCCCTCTTCCATGCCACTGTCATAAAGTCCGCTTTCCGGTCTTGCCGAAGATGTTGTTTGTTACACCGGAAAAAGCGGGCGGCAATATGGCGGCAACAGTGTAAGAAGGATGAAGAGCTTACAATAAACATTTAACGTATAATAGTCGTTCTAATCACCGGTTTGGGTTGAATGAATATTCATGCATTATGGGAAGTAAAAAATCTTTACATTATTTTTTTCAAAAGCAGGAAGCTCGAAGGTGTTTGCGGTGTATAAAAAGCGCATACCGATTCGTTTCTACCGTGCGCCAGCCCTTCCTGTCACGCGGAAAAGCCCGTTCCGGTTTCCCAAAATGCCTTTCCTGCATGCCGGAACACACCCTCCCGTAACCTCAAAAAGCCCGTTCCGCGTTCCCGAAAAGCCTTTCCTGCATGAAGGAAATGCCCCGTCCGTCCAATATGTGAGTATATGTCGCTGACTGTCAGACATATATGCGAATAGCGCATAAGTCGCGTATTTGCGTCCGTGAGCCACTGCCGTCGGCTGTAGGACGCTCTCGCGGAGTTGAGGATTGGTGGGAATGAATAATTATGCACGTTATTAATGCATGCAGATGCAAGTATGCTTGTTTCTTTGACACATTATATCATTATGCGCTGGCAGCAAAAGTAGAGACGCAAAATCTTGCGTCTCACAAGGGAAAAAGCATTTATTCTTCAGCGTATAATTGCTTGCTGGATTGCTATGGAGTGGACGGGAGACGCAAAATTTTGCGTCTCTACTGAGGGGATACGCATTTATTGTCAGCGGATTATTTCATATATATGTTGGTATGGGTTGCTCGGGAGACGCAAGATTTTGCGTCTCTACTGGGCTGGCGCCGTTATTTTTACCACAGCAATAAGGGCTACAGGGATTACAGCCGCAAAAATACTCTGTCACGTTGTTTTTGGTTCAATATTTATTTTTTTAGGTTCGATTATGACTGGCATTGTAATATCAGGGACTTATTTTTGCAATAACGTAATAATTAAAAACACACGCTGATGAATTACCCGGATGAATATATGAGTCTTTTCCACAGACTCACCGTTGTCGCCAGTACGTGGGTGTCTCCGCAGGATGCGGAAGACGTGGTACAGGATGTGCTTGCCGGTATTTTGGAAAAACAGGACCTGCGCCTGCAAACCCTCTTCTGCTGTGCCCAGGCATACGCTTTCATGGCGGTGAAGAACAGATGCATGGGCTGGCTCCGTATGAAACAGCGCATGCGCGCGCGGTATGATAATATGTGTATGCGGTCGCATGATGCGGTTGATTATGAAGAACCGCAAAGCGCGATGGAATATAAGGAGCTGGAGTCGCGCATACGCAACGCTGTCAAATCGTTGAAAGGCAGGCGCAGGCAGGTTTTTCTTCTCAGCCGTGAGGAAGGGTGCCGTAACGCAGAGATTGCCTCGCGTCTCGGTATATCGGTAAACACGGTGGAGTGTCATATGTCTGCGGCACTGAAAAAAATACGCGAGCGGATTCATGCGGCATAGGCGGGCAGCCGATGGAGGGATGCAGGCATGAGTGGGTTAGGGTGATGAAAATATAAACATGAAGGCTTTATCGTCTCATATATTATTCTTACCTTTGTATAAGCTAAGCTGCACTCGGGAAATTGAAAGCAAGCTTTCTTTCCGCTCGTTTGCATCAGCTTTGTATAAGCCAAGCTGCACTCGGGCAACCAAGAGCAAGCTCTTTTGCCGCTCGTTTGTATCAGCTTTGTATAAGCTAAGCTTCGGCTCGGCAATATCAAGTCCGGTAAAACAACGTTTTCCCGCCTTGCTGTTGCGCTCGCCTCGCATCAGCTTTGTATAAGCTAAGCTGCACTCGGGCAACCAAGAGCAAGCTCTTTTGCCGCTCGTTTGCATCAGCTTTGTATAAGCTAAGCTTCTGCTCGGTAATATAAGGTCCGGTAAAACCGTGTTTCCCTGCCTTGCTGTCGCACTAACCAAACATTCATTACATTAATATATATATAAACAGAACTTGTGTGGAGTTATAACCATGAACGCTAAATGTATCCATAGGGTTATTCTGATTCTCATATTGTCCTTGCAGGCTGTGTTGCCGGGGCAGTCGTCTGACTATATATTCCGTCACTATGACACCAACGACGGGCTGTCACAGAATTCCGTCTTCAGTATTCTTCAGGACAAGACAGGATTCATGTGGTTCGGCACGCGCTGCGGTCTCAACCGCTTCGACGGACGCTCTTTTAAGGTGTATCACCGTGGCAGGCTTCCTTATTCTCCCGGTAACGACCACATCAACGCACTCTATGAGGGACCTGACAACGAGCTGTGGATAGGTACTGAACAGGGACTCTATGTCTATTCCACCCTCAACGACTCCTTCCGCCGCTTTGATGTCCGTACAGCTCAGGGGCAGGCGGTGGGAGGCAACGTCAACGCCATCACCGGCAACGACAGATACATCTATATATCTTCCACCACGGAAGGCATCTATGTTTACGACATCCGCAGAAGACGGCTCACGTTCAAGTCCATTGACGCAGGTCCGTCGGTGTTCAGTATGGTCATTGACGGCAAAGGAGTGCTGTGGGTGGGCTATTACCGCAGCGGCATACAATACACGCGCGACAACTTCCGCACCGTCCATGCGCCTCGCGACACCGAGGGCAGACGTGTGCTGGACGGCTTGACTGTCACGGGAGTCACGTTCTCTGACGACGGCAGGATGTGGATAAGCACCATGGAGAAAGGTCTGTTTCTTTACGATATGCGTACGCATGAGGTGGTGTCCATCGTCGACTCTTACAAGGGCGGTAAGCTCTATGCCCATTCGCTTCTTAAAGCAGGCAACGAGCTGTTCATGCCTACCGAGACAGCCCTTGTGGTGCATAACGTCAGGACGGGAGTAACCCAATGCTACGACTACGAGCCTACCGACCCTTTCTCCCTGTCGGACGTCCATCTGCAGACAGCCTATAGGGACCGTGACGGAGGCATATGGATAGGCAGCTATTTCGGCGGCATCAACTATCTGCCGCGCATCAACAACACTTTCACCAATTACTTCCCCCGTGTGGACATAGCCACGTCGCTCTTCGGACGAAGGGTGCATCAGATGGTGGAGGACTCGCAGGGACGTATATGGATAGGGACGGAAGACGGAGGTATAGGCTGGTTCGATCCGGCAAACAGCCGGTTCCGTCAACTGAAGCTTTCCGACCTGTCTGATAATGTACAGGGACTGAATATTGTCGGCGGTATGTTGTGGGTGGACACATTCCAGGAGGGAGTGACCATTGTCAATCCTGCGACAGGAAAGGTCGTGGGAAGGCTCACCGACAAGGAGAACGGACTCAATGATGCCAATGTGTTCATATGCAGGGAACTGCATGACGGACGGGTAGCCATAGGCAATTTCGGAGGGCTGAACATATGGAATCCCGCAACGCGGCAGATGACATCCGTTACGGACATTCCTAAGAAAATAGTGTATGCCGTCCTTGAAGACCACCAGCACAACCTGTGGGTCGCCGTGTACAATGACGCTATCTACATGCTGCCTGCGGACGGACGGGCGTGGAAAAAGTTCTCCGGCAATGGACAGAAAACTGACGACACGGTGTGTCTTTTCGAGGATTCGCGTGGAGGAATATGGGCGGCTACCAACGGCAACGGTGTAAGCCGGTATAATACGGGCACAAAACGTTTTGACGTCATGGACTTCTCTCTCAACAAGTCACGGCTTGCCGTAGTCAGCATCAGCGAGGACCACAACGGCAGGCTGTGGATGGGGACAAACGAGGGACTGCTGTGCTACAATCCTGTCAACCAGTCAGCCCGCTCGTTCACGACAGCCAACGGACTTCTTGACAATAATTTCAGCTATTCCTCCGCGCTCTGCAGCCGTACGGGAAGAATGTATTTCGGCAGTCAGAGCGGATTGACAAGCTTCGTTCCCGAGTCGTTGGACAGTCAGGGCTCCACCGACAACATCATTGCCACGGAACTTATAATAAACGGTCAGACGATGGACAACAGCTCGAAGGACAGTCCGCTCACACACAGCATAACGGCGACAAGGAAGATAGAGCTCGGTTACAGGCAGAACTCGTTCGCATTGAAGATGTCCGTGCTCTCCTACAGGGAAACGCAAAACAGGGAGCTTGTCTATATGCTTCAAGGGTTTGACAAGGGATGGCAACAGCTTTACAACGACAATTACATCCGCTACACCAATCTTCCGGCAGGCAGCTTCCGCCTGATGGTGAAAGACCCTTACAGCAACGGCAAGAATGTGTATTCGCTCGACATCGTTGTACGTCAGCCATGGTGGAACACATGGTGGGCATGGACGGTATGGCTCTCTGTGGCAGGGGCGGCGTTATGGTTCGTTTACAGGTATGTCGTCCAGCGGTCGGAGATGCTGAGGAGGATAGCCATGAGCAAGTTCGAATTTGAGAAGGAGAAGGAACTCTACCTTAGCAAGATAACCTTCTTCACCAATGTGGCTCATGAGATACGGACACCGCTTGCGCTCATTAAGGCACCGCTTAAGGATATCATTGACCGTAAGGACTATGACAGGGAGACAGGCAATGACCTTACCATCATGGACAAGAACGTCAGCCGTCTGCTCAATCTGGCTAACCAGCTGCTTGATTTCAGGAAAGCGGAGAAAGACGGACTTAAGCTAAACCTGGAGTACAGCGACATCAGCCTGCTCATAAATGAGGTGTACATACGCTTCACGTCGCTGATGGACAAGCGTGACATAATCCACTCTCTGTCGCTTCCGGAACACGGGCTGTGGGCATATGTGGACAAGGAGAGCTTCACGAAAATAATAAGCAACCTTATCAACAACGCCGTGAAATACTGTGACAGGACGGTCGGCGTGACTCTGACGGCTGACGACGGCGGAAAGTATTTCACGGTCAGGGTGTGCAATGACGGTAATGTCATTCCCAAGCCGCTCAGGGGAAAGCTCTTCAAACCGTTCTTCCGTGTGGAGTCTGTCACCACCGCGTCTACCACAGGCACAGGTATCGGACTCGCGTTGGCAAACACATTGGCAGAGCTGCATGAGGGTTTTCTGAGAATGGACGACCGTGAGGACCTTAATGTCTTCGTGCTGCGGATACCTGTAGGGAGCAGTCCTTCCATCAGTTATGGCGGTGGTCGGGAAGAGCCTGAAATGAAGAGGACTGAAGAAGAGCCTGCCGGTGAAGACCAGCCGGACAGCGGTGACACGACAAAGCATTATACAATACTCGTTGTGGAGGACAACATAGACCTGCTGCATTATGAGAAGAGACACCTTAAAAAGAAATGGCAGGTCATTACAGCCGATAACGGGCAGAAGGCTTTGGACATTCTCCGGCAGTCTGACGTCGACCTCATAGTGTCTGATGTGATGATGGAGCCGATAGACGGTTTCGAATTCTGCAAGAAGGTGAAGGCTGACATCAATTACAGTCATATACCGTTTGTCCTCCTTACTGCCCTTACACTTGACTCCGCCAAGGTGAAGGGAATGGAGAGCGGAGCCGACTACTACATAGAGAAACCGTTTTCCATGGAATATCTTGTCTGCGTCATCGAGAACCTGCTGCGCTCACGTGAGGATGTCAGACACGCTTATGCGTCCTCGCCTTTTACCGACAGAAAGACGGTGGCGCTAAGTAAGGTGGATGAGGAATTCGTCAGAAAACTCGAGAAGGCTGTAGCCGAGAACCTCACCGACAGTGATTTCGGCATCACGCAACTCGCCGACATCATGTGTATGAGCCGTACCAATCTTAACCGGAAGATTAAGGGCATCTTCGACCTTACACCTAATAATTACATAAAAATAGAACGGTTGAAAAAGGCGGCACAGCTTATGAAGGAGGAGGATGTCAAGGTGAATGAGGTCTGCTATATGGTTGGGTTCAGCTCTCCTTCATATTTCACACAGTGCTTCCAGAAACAGTTCGGGCTTCTGCCAAAAGACTTCATATCACACGGTCAGGGCTGATGTTGGTTTTATTTTGATGTTTTTAGACTCTAAAATGACATCAAATGAGAGTGAAACTCATTATGTTTGCAAAATGAAATAAAAAACATTTTCACTTCATTTAAACCTAAAAACAAACGTTATGAGAAAGTTTAACTTCACAATCATCACATTGGTGGCATTGCTGTGCGTGACGGTCTCTGCCTCGGCAACACCGTTCAAAGCCGTTTATCTGGAACTGACGGTCAATGAGACCGGCAGAGGCAAGGTATACATGAAAACAGAGGACCCGGACAATCCGCAGACACGGAAGAGCGAGGACGCTGTCATTAAATGCGTCATCGGTGAGAACGGTAACGACACGCTGCGTTATAACACTCATCCGGAGAACCCCGCGTTCCAGCCTTACACGTATCCCGGAGCACCGGCTGACTTCGACGTAGCGACTTATGCCGGACTTTACATGTGCTGGCTCTATGCCGAGCCGGAAGAGGGATATGAGCTTGCAGGCTATTCTCTTATAAAGAAGGACGACCCGGACTCATACACTAAGGCTGACCTCATAAAGACGACGTGGACGGACAACGGCAATTTCACCGATCCTTATCCGGCAGCCGACAACGACGGTCAGGAGTTTATCTTCAACGCCAATGTGGCACGTCCGGAGGGAGGAAAGGGCGACGGCTCTGAGGGCAGCGACGATGTTGCCCGCGAGCAGGCACGTGAGAACGCCGGCTGGGGTGACGAGCCTGACTGGAAAATATATGCGGTGTTCGTCAAAGAGGGGACTGTCCTGCCTGACGGCACGTCAACCGGCATATCCGAACTGAAGGACATCACTCCACGTGAGGAGCCTGTCTATAATCTCAACGGATGCAGGGTAGGCAAGGATTATAAGGGCATCGTCATCCGCAACGGAAAGAAATTCGTACGGAAATAATTGTACTCTTTATTTGGTAAGAGTCAGGAAAAAGCTGCCGTGTGGTGTGAAGGCAGCTTTTTCCTGATAAAAAGGATGTGGATTAAATGAATATCAAAACATTCAATACAGTTGTTCTTTTATTACTCTTGACATTCGGTACGCTGACCGTTGAGGCTGGGAATGATGACGGTTTGCCTGTCGACATAAAGGCAAGCCTCATATATGTGTCGCCGGGATACACGGCTTATACCGCTTACGGACATTGCGCCATCAGGATGCAGTGCCCCTCACAGCGTCTCGACTATTGTTTCACGTATGGTCTGGACGACAGCTCGCAGAGCTACGTGAGTTTCTTTTCAGGGAAAGGCAAGGGCAGATTCAGCACTTTTTATACACATGACTATCTGCGTGAATATAAAGAGAATAACCGCCAGGTAAGCGAATATGAGCTTAACCTGAGCCTCGATGAGAAACGTAACCTGTGGGCTCTGCTCGACAGCGGGATATCCGGTGAGTCCATACCTTACGATTATTTGAAAACAAACTGTTCCTCCATGTGCGTGCGTGCGGTGGAGAGTGTCCTTGACAAGGAGACCATAGAATATAAGGACTTGCCTGTGGCACTGCTCGGAACCTATCGCGATTTTGTACGTCATATATCTGTACACAAGCCATGGTGCGGTTTTTTCTGGAACACAATATTGGGGTCTGAGGGCGAATCAAAGGGTTCGCTTGAAGACAAACTGTCTCCAGCCTCTCTTGTGGATGCATGGGAAGATGCCCTCATCGTGGATTCCATCGGTGCCATACGCCCTGTGTTCACAGGTGGCGGGACGGTTATTGTCTCCGGAGATGACGGTACGCATGACACACCTTTCACTCCGGCTCTTATGTTTGGCGTGCTTCTTGTGGCGGTGATTGTTTTCACGTTGGTGGAACGGAAGTATAAGCTGGGAAGGACCGCACGCATTGTCGACGTGACATTGCTTTCGTTATATATAATAATAGGTTTGTTCATATGCTATATGTCTTTCATCTCCGACCTTCCCGGTGCGTCGGGGTCATGGTATGTCGCGGCGTTCAATCCCATGCCGTTATTTTTATGTCTGACATATAAGAATAAGACATTTTTCCGTTATATACTTGCAGGCTTTGCCCTCATTCTGCTGTTATTAATCATTCTTACACCCTTCATACCCCAGTTGGATGCTGACCACGCTCTTCTGGAAGGTATTTTTGCCGTCAGGTGCGCCGCAAGGGGAATAAACTGCCGTAACAATTATATAAACGCTAAAAAGAGACAATGAGACACTGTTTGATCTATATCCTGCTGATGATGTTTGCAAATCATGCCTCCGCACAAACCGCTTTCTTTGTGGACGGCTTTCATGGCGGTATTTACGGTCATTATCCGTTGGACTGGTATACGCAATATATCGTTGACCAGCTTGAAGCAAATCCCGACTGGGTGATTGGAATGGAGATAGAGCCCGAGACATGGGACAGTGTGGAAGTGCGCACACCTGACGCCTATAGGAAGTTGAAGCCGCTGATGCTTTCAGAACGTATAGACGTTACAAATCCCACCTATGCGCAGCCTTATATGTTTAACATCAACGGAGAAAGCATCATCCGGCAGTTCCAATACGGCATGCGCTCACTGCGGAAGCACTTCCCCGGCATAACGTTCAGCACCTATTCTTCTGAAGAGCCTTGCTTCACGAGCCAGCTGCCACAGCTGCTCCGGCAGTTTGGCTTCCGTTATATGTCTCTTAAGAACCCTGACACCTGCTGGGGAGGATATACGGCTAATTTCGGCGGACAGACAGTCCGGCTCACCGGTCCTGACGGTACGACGGTCATTGCTGTTCCACGCTATGCGTGTGAGAGCCTGCAGCCGAACAGCGTCTGGCAGACAATAGCATGGCGCAACAGCCCGCAGTATCTTGAGGCTTGCCGCAAGGCGGGCATTGGGAATCCCGTAGGTATGTGCTATCAGGATGCGGGATGGAAGCATGGACCGTGGCTTGGAGAAGGACGGAAGGACAGCCGCTACGTCACATGGACGGAGTATATCAGCCGTTACACCGACATGGAGAAAGCCACAGACCACCGTTTCTCACAGGAGGATGTCCTGCCCGGACTGATGTGGGGCTCGCAAGTGATGCAGCGCATAGCCCGTAACGTGCGCCGGTCGGAAAACAATATTCTTATGGCAGAGAAGATGTCGGCAATTGACTTTGTGGAGCACGGCAACAAGCCTTGTCAGACTGAGCTTGACGAGGCTTGGCGTCAGCTTATGCTTTCACAGCATCATGACTCGTGGATTGTGCCTTACAACACATTCCGGATTCGCGGCACATGGGAGAAAGCGATAGAAGCGTGGACAAATACTGCCGACAGTCTTTCTGCGGAAGTCATCAATAAGGCTGCAAGCCATGATACCGACAACGGCTTTATCACTCTTTACAATGTTACAGGTCAGCCCCGCCGGGAGGTGGTGTCTGTACGGGATAAAGGACTGAATACATTCGTTATGGCAGATATTCCGGCTTTCGGCCACATCAGCATCAGCCGTCCGGATGCCGTGCCCGTAACCACAAAAGCGTTTGTCGGAGGAAAACAGTCTGACGATGACGCATGTTTCATAGAAAACGAGTATTGGATCATAGGCTTTGACCTGAGTAGGGGCGGTGTCGTAACAAGGCTTATTGACAGGCTGACCGGAAGGAATCTCGTTGCATCCGAAGCCGGTGAGTTTCGTTTCGGTGAACTGCGCGGATTCTTTCCCGACGAAGGCAGGTTCTGTTCTTCAACTGAGACTCGGGCTAAAGCCACAATCACCACCTGCGGTGACCTTCTTACTGAAATCAGATTGGAGGGAGAAATAAACGGGACTTCTTTTGTAAAAACGGTCACGTTGCGTAAAGGCAGTAGGATAATAGACTGTAGTCTGAATATCGGTTGGCAGCGTAATGTGCGTATTGGAGAGCGTGTGGGGTCACACCGCAACGCCTCGCGTACAGGCTTTTATGATACACGTTACATGCTCAGTCTGTTCTTTCCTACGGGCATGAAGAAAGCCAGATTGAGCAAGGACGCGCCTTTTGATGTGTGTGAAAGCAAACTGTCGGATACCTTCTTTAACGACTGGAGGAATATCAAGCACAATGTCATCCTGCATTGGGCAGACATCAGCGACGGCGACAACGGACTGGCACTGCTCACAGACCATACTACAAGCTATTCTTACGGGGAAGATTATCCGTTGGCACTGACCGTTCAGTATTCCGGTCCGGGACTTTGGGGACGGGATTATCCTATAACTGGTGCGTCTGAATTGCGTTATGCCTTGATACCGCACGAAGGCTCTTGGCACGATGCAGGTATTCAGAGACTTGCTGAAACGTGGCGTCAACCGGTCATCGTCAGACCCGGAAAGGTTGCCGACAAGTCCCTGTTGGAGACTTCTTGCGCCTTGTCTTCAGTCACTGTGGAGGATAACGGCAGCATGAATATCCGTCTCTTCAACGCGGACAGTGACGACAGCCGCCAGACAGTAACGCTGGATTTTCCTGTCAGCCGTGCCGTGGTAACAGACCTGAACGGAGAAACGCAGGAAGAATTGCAGGTGAAGAACGGGAAGATAAATCTCTGTATTCCCCGCTTCGGCATACGTACCGTCAATCTGACTTTAAAGAAATGAAACCAAAACATCATAATACAATGGATGGAAAAAAGAAATTCAGAGATGTTGCCGGGTGTCTCTTATTTACTGTGTTAATGTGTCCGGCTGCGGTTACAGCGCAGGACAAGGATCTGGCACATTGTGTGAACCCGTTTATCGGAGCCAGTACGAACACCGAGACAGCAGGAGCTTATCATGGGCTCGGGAAAACTTTCCCAGGTGCCGCGACTCCCTACGGTATGGTACAGGTAAGTCCGCAGACAATCACCGGTGGAGACAATGGTTCCGGCTACAGCTATGAACATCAGACCATAGAGGGCTTTTCCATGACGCAGATGAGCGGAGTGGGATGGTATGGCGAGATGGGCAACTTTCTGGTTATGCCTACGACAGGCGAGATAAAGACTCTTGCCGGACGTGAGAAGAAAAACATTGACGGCTGGCGATCGCACTACGACAAGGAGTCGGAGCACGCGCATGCCGGATATTACAGTGTGAGGCTCACAGACTATGGCATTAAGGCGGAAGCCACTTGTACGCCCCGTTGCGGCGCGCTGCGCTTCACCTTCCCAAAGAACGGGCAGTCACATATCCTGATAGACCTCGCACGGCGCGTGGGAGGCTCCGCTGACTATGAATATATAAAGGTGGTCGACAGTCTCACATTTGAAGGCTGGATTAGGTGCACACCCCAAGGAGGCGGATGGGGCAACGGTGACGGACGTGTGAAATACACTCTTTATTTTCATGCAAGGCTGAGCAAGCCCATGAAGTCATTCGGTTTCTGGAAAGCGGATTTCTCCGAGTCGCAGCCTCACAAAAAAGATGATGTAGTCACACCTGAATATCTTGAAAGAATCGCCAAGGCTTCTGTCGTGAAAGGGAACGTGCGGGATGCCAATGACATGCTGGGTCGGCACATAGGCTTCTTTGCCGATTTTGCTACAGATGAGGATGAAGCCGTTACCCTCACTTGTGCTGTTTCTTATGTTGATATTGAAGGCGCGCGACGCAATTTTGAGGCTGAGGCTCAGGGCAGAGACTTCGACAGCATCCACCGGAAAGCGGTTGAGGATTGGAACAACGCACTCGGTTGCATAGACATCGAAGGCGGAACAGAAGCGGAGCGGACCATATTCTATACTGCGCTTTATCACACTATGATAGACCCGCGCATTTATCAGGATGTGGACGGCAGGTATGTCGGCGGGGATTATCAGGTCCATCAGAGTGACGGAAAGTTTGTCAAACGCACGGTGTTCAGCGGTTGGGACGTGTTCCGTTCGCAGATGCCGCTTCAGACAATTATCCGTCCGCAGCTCGTGAACGACCTCCTTAACTCGCTCATTACTCTTGCCGACCAGAGCGGAAGGCATTATTTCGAGAGATGGGAGCTTCTCAATTCATATTCCGGATGCATGTTGGGCAATCCTGCCGTCTCTGTTCTCGCTGACGCATGGGCTAAGGGAATCAGAGACTACGACATCAGTAAGGCATATGAATATGCTAAGAACTCCTCCAAGAACACCGGCAACGGCAGTCTGGGTTATTCCCCGGGCAATCTGTGTCTGTCCCACACGCTCGAGTATGCTTACACCGACTGGTGTACAGGACGGCTTGCGGAGATGCTCGGCAAGGATGAGGATGCCGCGCTGTATTATCACAAGGGACAAGCCTATCGTAATATTTTTGACAAGAAGAAGGGATGGTTCCGCCCTAAGGATGAGAAAGGCAACTGGCTGCCATGGCCGAAGGAAGGAAGGTTGAAGGAGTGGTACGGATGCATGGAATGCAATCCGCTCCAGCAAGGATGGTTCGTTCCCCATGATGTCAAGGGTATGGTAGGACTCATGGGCGGAAAGAAGAAAGTCATTGCAGACCTCGACTGGATGTTCGGAAACACGCCGCAGGACATGTTCTGGAATATGTATTATAATCACGCCAACGAGCCTGTGCATTTCGTTCCTTACCTGTATAACCGTTTGGGAGCAGGATGGAAAACGCAATATCACACCCGTTACATATGCCGTAACGCATATGAGAACAAGGTGGAAGGTCTGCGAGGCAACGAGGATGTGGGACAGATGTCGGCATGGTATGTCCTTTCCGCAATAGGCATACACCAGTATTGTCCGGGCGACACGCGCTTTGAGATTACGTCACCTGTCTTCCGCCGTGCCACGATTCACTTTCAGAACGGAAAGACCTTTACCGTAAACGCTCCGGCAAACAGCGACAGGAATATATATATCCGGAAGGCGTCTCTCAACGGAAAGAACATTCCTCTGCATCTTGATTACAAGGATATTGTGGGGGGAGGCGTTCTCCAGCTCGAGATGGGAGCCGAGCCTGAAAAATAACTGAGACAAACCGAGACGGCGGAAGAGAACGTTTCGGCATTCAGGTTCACGTCGTGAATCTTATACAACGCAAACCTGTAAGATGCCTTTTCCATTCTTCCTGCCGTCAGATAACCGTAAAATGATCCGTCAGATAACGGTAATATAATAATGTGTGAAATAAAAGTCCAATATAATTATATGAAAACAAAATCCATTCTTATTGCGTTGCTTGTGCTCATGTTTACTCCTGTGCAAGCTCAGATAAACCGTTTCTCACTCAACAGTGAGGACGGCAATGTCGTCTGGAAGATTTTCCCGCAGGCTGAGACACCAATGTCGGGAGAGAAGCTGTCCTTGGGGAACACTGTGAAGAATGCGGTGACAGGAATTGTCCCAGGAACCGTATTCGCCTCATATGTCCGGGCTGGCAAGGAACCGTGTCCCGAATATGGCGACAATATATATAAGGTGGATGAGGCTCTTTACAACCGTCCGTTCTGGTACATTACGTCTTTTCGGCTGCCGGAAAAGCCTGCGGCAGGTCAGCATGTGTGGCTCTGCTTTGAGAACACCAACAAGTTTGCTGATTTCTGGTTTAACGGTCATAAGCTGTCGGGCACGGTCTCGTCAGTGAAGGACGTGAAAGGACATATGATGCGTTCGCGTTTTGATATCACAGACTTTTACAGAAATGACGGTGACAATCATATAGCCGTGCTTATTTATGACCCCGACGAGAAAAAGACACGTACTGGAAAGGACCCCTATGGGGTGGTGTGCAGCCCCTCCTATCTTGCCGGTGCGGGATGGGACTGGATGCCATATGTGCCCGGACGCGAGGCTGGCATCACCGGCAAGGCTTCCGTTGAGGTGACGGGCGCAGCCAAGATGATAGACCCTTGGATGAGAAGTTATCTGCCTTCACTCGACAGGGCTGAGCTGAAGCTTGCTTCGGGAATAGCCAACTATTCAGGCAAGTCTCAGACTGTTACGGTTAAGGGTGTCATCACGCCGGGCGACATCACCTTCACAAAGAGTGTCAGGGTGGAGAGCGGCGACACTGCAATCATCAACATCAGTAAGGCTGACTGTATCGGCTTCGTCGTTGACAATCCCCGTCTGTGGTGGCCCAACGGATATGGCAAGCCCGACCTTTACACCTGTAAGTTGCAGGCGTTCGTCGACGGGAAAATGAGCGATGAGCGCAGCATACGGTTCGGCATCAAGAAAAATGAATATCGTATAGAGACGAATGCCGTAGGCTATCCGGTGCTGAACATTTATGTCAACGGACAGCGCATATATGTCAAGGGAGGCAACTGGGGCATGAGCGAGTATCTGCTGCGATGTCACAATGAAGACTACCGCAAATGGATACGCTTGCATCAGGACCTCAATTATAATATGATTCGACTTTGGACAGGATGTGTTACGGACGAGGAGTTCTATGATTACTGTGACGAATCGGGCATTATGGTGTGGGATGACTTCTGGCTTTATGTTGCCTGGAATGATGTGGCAGACCATGATGCGTTCAAGGCAAACGCGCGCGACAAGGTGCGCCGCCTGCGAAACCATCCTTCTATCACTGTTTGGTGCGGTGCCAACGAGACGCATCCTGTAGCCGACATCGACCAGGCTTTGCGCATGATTGTTATGGAAGAAGACGGCAACGACCGTCTTTACAAGTCATGTTCCAATCAGGACGCCTTGTCGGGAAGCGGTTGGTGGAAAGACCTTCCGCCCAGACATCACTTCGAGACTTCAGCAAGCAATCTGGCGTTCAACAATCCGTCTTACCCTTATGGCTCAGACCATGGCTACGGATTCAGGACGGAAATAGGCATGGCTACTTTCCCGCAGTATGAAAGCGTCGTACGTTTCATTCCGAAAGAAGAGCAATGGCCGTTGCCTGACGATGAGCGGCTGAAAAACGACGATGACAATGTGTGGAACCGTCACTTCTTCGGCAAGGAAGCCTCCAATGCCGACCCTGTAAGCTACAAGAAGAACGTGAACGACCGCTACGGTGAGGCAACCTCCTTGGAAGACTTTTGCGAGAAAGCCCAGCTCGTCAACATAGAGGACATGAAGGGCATGTATGAGGCTTGGCAGGACAAGATGTGGAATGACGCTTCAGGGCTGCTGATATGGATGAGTCATCCGGCTTATCCGTCATTCGTATGGCAGACCTACGATTATTACGGCAACCCTACAGGATGCTACTGGGGTGCGCGCAAGGCTTGCGAGCCTCTGCACGTGCAGTGGAACTGTCTGGACAATAGTGTGAAAGTGGTGAACACGACGGCATCCGACCTTAATGACGCACGTGTTACAGCCACGGTATATGACCTCAAAGGCAATATTATCCATACGCAGAACGCTGTTGCGGGCTGCAAGGCAAGCGACATCTCTGAGGCTATGACGCTCACGCCTTCGGCGGACGGCTTGCAGTTCATCCGCCTCTGTCTGAAAGATGCCGGTGGCAGACTTGTTTCCGAGAACCTCTACTGGCACAACGGCAAGGAATATCTGGCGTATGAGGAACTCGCAGACATGCCGGAGGCGGCTCTGAAAGCACGGCTCGTCAGCCGTGACGGCAGCAAAGCCACGTTCGAGTTGATAAACAAAAGCAAGCATGTAAGTTTCGCCAACCGCCTGCGGCTTGTTAAAGGCAAAAAGAAAGAAGCGGTTCTTCCCGTCATATGGAGCGACAATTATGTCACACTGATGCCTGGCGAGAAGAAGGTCATCACGATAGAAATGCCTGACAACACAGGTAAGGTGAGACTCCTGTGTAAGCAATATCATCACAAGGAAAACAAAGTGCTCGATATTTAAAAACGAAAACAACTATGAGTCTGAGACATATATTGCTCTGCCTTTCCATCGTTCCGTTGGCGTTCCATGCGCAGGGACTCAGGACAGGCGATTTGAAATGTGAGAATCTCTACGACCCGTTGGGCATAGACAACACCGCTCCCCACTTCAGCTGGAAGAATTATTCCCCACGCAACAATGCAAGGCAGACGGCATGGGAGATACAGGTGGGGACCGACAGTGTGAAAGTGTCACGGGGAGAGGCTGACTTGTGGAGTTCCGGAAAACGGCTTTCTGCCGAAAGTGTCATGGTGGGTTATGAGGGCAGGAAGCTCCGTTCTGGCATGTTGTGTTTCTGGCGCGTGCGTACATGGGACGAACGTTCCAAAGTGTCTTCATGGAGCGACATCCATCGCTTCAGCGTCGGATTGCTGACGGACAAGGACTTTCCCGGAGAATATATCGGCTTGGACAAGTCTGCCGGTGACGTCACCGCCCCCATACTGCGGAAGCGTTTCAAGCTCCGTGGACGCCATCGCGTCTTCATCCATGTCAACTCTCTGGGTTATCACGAGGTAAGGGTCAACGGCAGGAAAGTGGGTGACGCGGTGTTGGCTCCGGCTGTGTCACAACTCGACAAACGCTCGCATATCGTCACTTACGACATCACTTCATATTCACGTGAGGGCGACAACGAAGTGGAGATATGGCTCGGAAAGGGATGGTATCGTGAGAATCTGTTTCATGCGGAATACGAAGGTCCTTTGGTCAAGGCTGCCGTCATGCGGCAAAATGGCGCCGGATGGCAGCCTGTGGCGGTTACTGACTCTTCATGGGAGGGCACGCCAAGCGGATATCATGACTTCGGCACATGGCAGGCACTGCAGTTCGGAGGGGAGCGCGTCGATGCCCGCATCCTTCACAATAGAGGCAGACATTGGACAAAGGCTCATGTGGTAAGTGTGGCCGACAAGACGGCGACGCCGCAGATGACAGAGGGCAACAGGATAATAGACACCCTGAAGCCGGTAAGCATAACGGCATATGACGGCGGATGGCTCGTTGACTTCGGGCGCGACATCACTGGGTGGTTGCGGCTGGAAATGCCCGATGTGCCAGGTGATGTGACAGTCAGGATGGAGTATGGCGACTGGATTGACACCACCGGAGTGTTCACTCCTCAGGGAGAATATGACGAATATATTACGGCGGGTGACGGCAAGGACGTGTTCTGCAACAAGTTCCACCATCATGCGTTCCGCTATGTCCTCGTCAAGAACATCCGGCAGCCGCGCGCGGAGGACCTGACGGCATTGCAGATTTCAGGCGATTATTCGGAGACGGTCAGCTTCAAGTGCTCTGACGATGACATAAACAGCATATATCAGATGATAAGCCGCACAATGCGTTGTCTGACATTCAGCGGATATATGGTGGACTGTCCGCATCTCGAGAGAATGGGGTATGGCGGTGACGGAAACTCGTCGACCATGACCGTACAGACGTTGTGCGACGTGGCTCCTGTATATTACAACTGGCTCACGGCATGGGGCGACGCCATGGCTGCTGACGGAGACCTCCCGTATGTCGCGCCCGCAGGTGGCGGAGGCGGCGGTCCTTACTGGAACTCTTTCATCATAAAGGCACCTCTGCGTACCTATCTCAATTACGGTGACCGGCGTATGCTTGTGAAGCTTTACGGTCAGATGAAAAGGTGGCTTGGCTTTGTGGGCAGACACGTAAAGGACGGACTGCTCCAGCCTTGGGCTGACACCGACCGCAGGATGTGGTTCCTCGGTGACTGGCTGGCACCCAAAGGGGTCGACGTGGGCGGAGACTCACAGCTGCTCACGGGCAACTGCGTCCTCAGCGACTGTCTCAACAGCATGTCGCTGATGGCTGATATATTGGGAGAGAAAAGCGATGCCGGACTGTTTGCCGCGCAGAGAGATTCCCTGAACAGGAAAATACACGCACGCTTTTATCATCCTGCCGACAGCACCTATGCCACCGGCTCACCCCTCGACATGAGCTATCCCATGCTGACATGCGTCGTGCCCGACTCCCTTCGCAGTGCTGTCACTGCAAGGCTTCTTGCTCTTTCACGGGGCAAATACAAGTCGCACATAGCCGCCGGACTTGTCGGAACCTACATCTTCACGCAGTGGGCTGTAGACAACGGAGAGTGCCAGCTGATGTACGACATATTGAAGAAACGCTCCTATCCCGGCTATCTCTATATGATAGACCACGGAGCTACAACCACATGGGAATACTGGAGCGGCGAGCGCAGCCACATACACAACTGTTACAACGGCGTCGGCATATGGTTCACCCAAGCGCTCGGAGGCATTGTCCCTGACATGAGCCGTCCGGGCTACCGTCATGTCCTCATCAGTCCTCAGAAGCCGGACGGCATTGATTGGGTTTCAGTAGACAAGGAGACTCCTTACGGAACGATACGTGTAAGCTGGCACGGCGCACGGCTGTCGGTGGAGATACCGGTAGGCGTGACCGCTACGGTCGTCTGGCAGGGCAGGCGGCATGAGGATGTCGGGTCAGGGAAATGGACTTTTTAATAAAACAGGCTTCGCCCGGCAATCTGAGCGCGCGCTCTCATTGCACTCACTTGCACTGTTTTTTAACCCGAATCGGTAATTAGACTTCCATTCTTATTTCGTGCTGCTGTCAGCCAGATTGCATTTGGCTTTATCGAAGATGTAGCGGGCTACATCAAGAAAAAGCTGAATGCAAGATGACGGCAGCAGTGCGGAAGAAGAATGAAGAGCTGACAATAAACCTTAAATGTATAATCAGTGTTCTAATGACCGATTTGGGTTTAATAAAGCAAATATAAACATACAATATGATGTATAAAATAAAAGTACTTATCGCAGTGCTGCTGTCTGTGCCCGCAATGGCTGTGGCGCAGAAACAGCCTGATCTGGTGCGGTATGCCAACACGCTGCAAGGCACCGACTCAAACTTCGGACTCAGCCACGGCAACACCTTCCCGGCTACTGCCATGCCATATGGCGTACATGTGTGGACTCCTCAGACCAACGTGAACGGCGAGGGCTTCAAATATCTGTATTCGCACGACAGGATACGCGGCTTCGGACAGAGCCACCAGTGCTCGCCATGGGTGAGCGACTATGCCGTTTACACGTTCATGCCGGAGACTGGCAGGCTCGTGGTAAACGAGAACGACCGCGCCTCAAAGTTCAGTCACGACAACGAGGTGGGACGTCCGCATTATTATAAGGTGACGTTCGACAACGGCATAACCACCGAGATGGCTCCCACCGACCGGGGCGTGCATCTGCGTTTCTCTTACCCCAAGGGGCAGGACGCCTTTCTTGTGATAGACGGCTACACCGACACCAGCGAGGTGAAGATAGACGCAAAGAGGCGTCAGATACGCGGATGGGTGCGCAACCACCGCTTTGTGAACCATCCTGAGAACTTCCGCTGCTACTTTGTGGTGCAGTTCGACCGGGATTTTGCCGACTACGGCACGTGGGAGAACCAGAACAACCGTACCTTCAGCCGCCAGACCTACGGCAAGGGCAAGGGCGCGGGTGTGTACATCAAGTTCCGTCCCGGCAGCAAGGTGCAGGCAAAGGCAGCGTCGTCTTACATAAGCTACGCTCAGGCGGAGCTTAACCTTGAACGCGAGCTCGGAGGCGACCGCTCGCTCGAGGCGACAAAGGCACGCGGCTTCAAGGTGTGGAACAATCTCTTCAACCGTGTGTGCGTGGAGGGCGGCACCGATGAGGACATGCGCACCTTCTATTCGTGTCTGTTCCGCGCCAACCTGTTCTCGCGCCGTTTTTACGACCTTGACAGGGATGGCAAACCGTATTATTACAGCCCGTACGACGGCAAGATACACCACGGATATATGTATACCGACAACGGTTTTTGGGATACCTTCCGCTCGCAGTTCCCTCTTACCAACATTCTGCACCCCACTCAGCAGGGACGCTACATGCAGGCTATGCTCAACGTGCAGCAGAAGGAGCTGGGATGGTTTCCCGCATGGTCGTGCCCCGGAGAGACGGGAGGCATGCTGGGCAACCACGCCATATCGCTCTTTGCAGACGCTTTTGCCAAGGGCATACGCACGGTGCCTGTAGACTCTGTGCTCAAGGGCTATGCCCACGAGGCTTTCAACAAGGGTCCGATGGGCGGTGCCAACGGCCGTGCGGGATGGCATGAGTACTACACTCTGGGATATGTGTCGTTCCCGGAGTCGCACGGATCGGTTTCGCAGACGCTTGAGTATGCGTATGATGACTGGTGCGCCTACACCTTGGCAAGGCAGACAGGCAACAGGTTCTATGAACAGGTGTTTGCCCGCACGCTGTACAACTACCGCAACCTGTGGGACTCCGCCACCGGATTCTTCCGGGGCAGAGGAAAGGACGGCAAGTTCCTTGAGCCGTTCGACCCGCTGGCATGGGGCGGTCCTTACACCGAGGGCAATGCCTGGCACTACATATGGTCGGTGTTCCACGATGTGCAGGGACTCATAAACCTGTATGGCTCCGACGCCGCGTTCGTGGAGAAGATGGACTCCGTGTTCTCGCAGCCGGCGACGGTGCGTCCGGGTTGGTATGGCGGCAAGATACACGAGATGGTGGAGATGGAGGAGGCGCGCATGGGACAGTATGCCCACGGCAACCAGCCCATACAGCACATGCCTTACCTGTACAGCTATGCGGGACAGCCGTGGAAGACGCAATACTTGGTGCGCCAGATTATGAGACGCCTGTACAACAGCACTCCCGACGGTTTCCCCGGCGACGAGGATCAGGGCGGCATGTCGTCGTGGTATGTGCTCAGTGCCCTCGGTCTCTACGCGGTTACGCCCGGCACCGACCAGTATGTGATAGGCTCGCCCCTCTTCCGCAAGGCTACCATCACGATGGAGGACGGCAGCAAGTTCGTAATAGAGGCGGAAGGCAACAGTGCCGACAACGTGTATATACAGAGCGGCACGCTCAACGGACGCCCGCTTGACAAGAACTACATCACCTACGGGGACATCGCCCGCGGCGGAACGCTGAAGTTTGTTATGGGCGCAAAGCCCAACAGAACCCGCAACACCGGTAAGGACGCCGCGCCCTATTCGCTTTCGACTCCGCTATGACAGGCGGTGAGGGGGATGAAGAAGATGCCGGTCAAGTAAAACAATGACGGTGCGAGCCCGGTGGAGACGCAAGATTTTGCTATAATAATATGGATTTTCCATCAATATTTAATAATGGCGCGAGCCCAGTAGAGACGCAAAATCTTGCGTCTCCCGTCCCTCCCACACCAACATGTACATGCGACAATCCGATGACAATAAATGCATATCCCCTCAGTAGAGACGCAAAATTTTGCGTCTCACAAGCAGGAATTGCGCAATTCATCATGCATATAATTACTTCCGAAATTAGCACCACTTCCTCGTGAGACGCAAAATCTTGCGTCTCTACTTTTGCTGTCAGCGTATAATGATATACTGTATCCACAAAAACAAGCATACTTGCATACGCATGCATGAATAATGTGCATAATTATTCATTCCCACCCATCCTCAACTCCGCGAGAGCGTCCTACAGCCTACGGCATAGGCTCACGGAGGCAAATACGCAGCTTATGAGCGTTTCGCGTATATGTCTGACAGTCAGTGACATATATTCATACATGGGACGGACGGGACATTCCCTTCATGCCGGAAAGCCTTTTCGGGAACGCGGAACGGGCTTTTTGAGGGGACGGGAGGGCGCGTTCCGGCATGCATGAAAGGTGTTTTGGAAAGCCGGAACGTGCTTTTCCGCACGACAGAAACGGCAGGCACAAGGTCGGAACGAATCCATATTCGTTTTTTATACACCATAAATGCCTTCGCGCTTCCTGTTTTCCTATTTTATTATGTAAAGATTTTTTACTGCCTGAACTGCATATCCATGCATTCCGGCATCCTCCGCGTATTTTCCATCCCCTCCTTCCCTCCTCAACGTCGTCCGCCCAGTAGAGACGCAAAATCTTGCGTCTCCCGTCCCCGACAGTTCAATTAATGTTGCTTGTAGTTGCTCTCCATATCTTCATTCCATGTGTCTCACGAGCAATGATTGCGCTGTTTATCATGCATGTAATTACTCCCGAGATTTGCATTTCTTCCTTGTGAGACGCAAGATTTTGCGTCTCTACTTTTTCCGTCAGCGCATGATAATATGGATTTTCCATCAATATTCAATAATGGCGTGAGCCCAGTAGAGACGCAAAATCTTGCGTCTCCCGTCCTCGACAGTTCATTTAATGTTGCTTGTAGTTACTCTCCATATCTTCATTCCATGTGTCTCACGAGCAATCCATTGCAATATACGCATGCGATAATCCAATGACAATATTCGCACTCCTCCCTTGTGAGACGCAAGATTTTGCGTCTCTACTTTTGCTGGCAGCGCGTATAATCCCCGATTTACTCCTTATTCACCCGACGGTGTCCGCCATGTCTGTGCATTGATATATCCGGAAAGAGATGTGTTATTCCCAATGAATGATTCGAGAAGTGTTTGAAATACAGTCAGAACGCTTTGGTATGTTTGTTCTGAAGAATGGTATATACATTACATCCATGATGCTTTTGATTCAAAATTGGGTTTTTAAGGTTCAATTTTTATATGTGTTTTACCGTAATAGGGCTACATTTGCAGCGATAACAAGCCTAAGTTTATGACAATGGACTATACAGAATTTTATAAAACCTGCTATCTGCGGATTCACGCATTTGCACAAGGTCTCGTCAGCGTCGGGGCTGCCGGTGATGAGGTTCGGGAACGGACGGACATCCCGATGGGGCGTGCCAAGCTGCGGGTACATATGTTCATGACTGTCAGGAACGGTTGTCGGCTGGCGGATGCGTGCGGCTCCGAACATCGCGCGTGGCGTGTCTGCCGCCCCGGTTTGTTGGATATGGAAAAATGAATAGCACTGTTTTCTCATAAAACAAATAACATATATATAAATGATATGATAAGACAAATAGTGACAATGGCTCTTGCCCTGTGCGTGGGGACCTTACATACAGCCGCACAACAGGTGACACCGTTCAAGGCGGGCGACCGTGTGGCGTTTGTGGGCAACAGCATAACAGACGGCGGACACTATCATTCGTACATCTGGCTATACTACATGACGCACTTCCCCAACGAGCGTATGTGGATGGCAAACTGCGGCATTGGCGGTGACGAATGCTCCAACATTCTGGCGCGTCTTGACGACGACGTGTTTCTCAAACGCCCGAATGTTCTCACACTCTCGTTCGGCATGAACGACAGCGGCTATTTCGAGTACAACGGCGACAATCCCGGGGAGTTCGCCGACAGTAAGGTGGCGAACAGCCGCAAGTATTTCCTTGAGATAGAGAAGCGTCTGAAGGAGGCTACGGACATACGCAAGGTCATGATAGGCACATCGCCCTACGACCAGACATCCACCTTCAACGACAACGTGTTCAGGAAAAAGAATGACGCCATCCGCCGCATAATAGCGTTTCAGGACTCAGCCGCAAGGGCTGACCACTGGGAGTTTGTGGACTTCAACGCACCGATGCTCAGAATCAACGAAGAGCAGCAGGCGAAGGACCCCACGTTCACAATCTGCGGCAACGACCGCGTGCATCCAGACAACGACGGGCACATGGTCATGGCGTACATCTTCCTCAAGGCTCAGGGAATGGTGGGCAAGCCGGTGGCAGACGTGCAGATAGACGCACGCTCAAAGAAGGTGGTAAGGAGCGTGAACTGCACCGTGAGCGACTTGACGGCAGGCAGGAGAGAACTCTCGTTCAGCTATCTGGCGGAGTCGCTGCCTTATCCGCTGGACACCATCGCGCACGGATGGGGATTCAAGCGTCCGCAGGCGCAGGCGGTGAAGATGGTGCCGTCGCTGGTCAGGGACATAAGCAACGAGCAGCTCAAGGTTACGGGACTCAAGGGCAACTACCGTCTTACCATAGACGGGGTGGTCATAGACACCATTCCGGCACAGCGTCTGGCACAGGGCGTGAACCTTGCCGAATACCGCCACACACCGCAATACCAGCAGGCGTGCGCTGTGATGGCTCTCAATGAGGACCGCTGGGAGCTGGAGCGCAAGTTCCGCGACTACGGCTGGCTGCAATACGACTTCTTCATGAAGAAAGGTCTGCTCCATGCCAACGACGAGCATGCGGCGCGAGTGTTCCGCGACGGTGAGACGAAGGACGGATGGGTGGCTGCGCGCCGCGACATCTACGACAAGATGATACACAAGGATGTGCGCGACGCCTATACAGCCATGATGGATCTTCTGGTAGACAAGATATACAGCATAAACAAGCCCGTCACACGCCGCTTTGTGCTTACGGCAGTAAAGTAAGGTGGCTGCGGACAGGTGTCTGTGACGTGTCGGGCGACGGTGCTTTGTCAGATAAGTTCGAATATAAACGACAGTGAACTATGGTTAGAATAAAAATGTTAAGATTGTTGTGCGTGCTCCTTCTGCTGTCCGCCGGCAGGGCTTTCGCCGGAAAGGTGGACACGCTGAAGCTGCACAGCGACGTGATGAACCGCGACATACCTGTGGTGGTGATTACGCCTGAAAGGAAAGGTGCCGCCAAGGATGTGCGCTATCCGGTGGTCTATCTGCTGCACGGAGCCTACGGCAACGAGCGTTCGTGGCTGGAGATAAAGCCGCAGCTGCCCGACATAGCCGACGAGAAGGGCATGATATTCGTGTCGATGGCGGCTCTCAATTCATGGTATTTTGACAGTCCTGTCCTTAAGGATTTCCAGTATGAGACATTCTACACCCGCATGCTCGTGCCTTGGGTGGACGCACATTACAACACGGTGCCCTCGCGCGAGGGACGTGCCATTACCGGTCTGAGCATGGGCGGACACGGCGCGCTGTTCCTCGCCATGCGCCACAAGGACATGTTCGGAGCCTGCGGCAGCATGAGCGGCGGAGTGGACATAAGACCGTTCCCGCAGAACTGGAACATTCCGGATGTGCTGGGCGAGATGTCCGCCAACAAGCAGTCGTGGGACGAGCACACTGTCGTGGGGCAGCTGGGACGCATAAAGAACGGCGATTTGCGGATAACGTTCGACTGCGGCGAGTCTGACTTCTTCCTCGAGGTGAACAAAGACTTGCACAAACGCCTGCTCGGGCTTGGCATCGACCACGACTTCACCACCCGTCCCGGCGGACACACAAGCCAGTATTGGGCGAACTCCATCGACTATCATCTCCTCTTCTTCGAGAAGTTCTTCCGTCAGAGCGGCACGTTCGTGGAAATGCAATGGCGTGCGGCGAAAGGTAAACGGTAAATACCTGAAGAGCACAGTGGACGGGAATTGACGTGTGAACCGCCCCGTAACACGTAATATAAAGCTTGTGCGTATGAAATGACAGCATGAAATGACAGCGAGACACATCTGAGATGGATGTCGGTGCTATAACATAAACGGCTATTAAACAACCCCTGACAAATTATATACTACATACGTATTTCATGCTGCTGCCAGACAGACTGCTTCTCGCTTTTGCCTAATAAGTGTCGGATGACACCGGACAAATGAGAGAAACGGTATGACGACAGCGGTGTGGAAAAGATATGACGAGCCTATAGTCAGATGAAAAGTATATTAGGCAATCTGATGATATATATGTCTTATTATATAAGATGATATGCTTTTAAGTCATTTTGCATAATGGACAAACTGAATTATGATGTATTCGAATAATAAGTAATAAAATCTAAATTAAACACAATCTGTATGAGGAAAAATATTCTTCCTATGGCGGTAATGGTCTTGCTGGCTATGGCATCCTGTCAAGACAGTTTTCTTGACCAGACGGCTACAACTGACTTGAATGAGGAGACTGTTTTCGCAGACAGCGCATATGCGGCGGGATTTCTTACCCAGATTTACAGCAGTATTGGCTTTGATGTGGACATCAACAGATTCAATCCCGGCGGTTTGCAGGTGGCATGTGACGAGGCGGAACCACGCCAGCAGTCAACATCCTCAACCGGTCTTGCCTTTGCCACAGGCACTGTAAATCCGGTGACGGTGACAAATGATGTGTGGGCGACATGCTATGCGAACATCCGTCGCTGCAACAAGTTTATGGCAAATATTGACAAAGCGCCGATGGGTGTGAATATCAGGCGTCAATATAAGGATGAAGCGCGCTTTCTCCGCGCCTGGTATTATTACATCCTGCTGCGTCACTACGGAGGGATTCCCATTATAGGGGATACATGCTACAAGGCAAACGACAAGGTTAAGGCAACACGTGACACTTATGAGACCTGTGTCAATTATGTTGTAAATGAGTGCAAGGCTATCCTTGATGACGGTGCGTTGCTTCCACGTTTTTCAGGACGGAGCAACGGCAGAATAAGTGCCGCAGCCTGCCATGCCCTGATAATGCGCGCTTGTCTTGACGCTGCAAGTCCGCTCCATAACGGCAGCGGATTCGGTACAGACAGTACAAGAACACTCCTCGGTTATCCTGTTTATGATAAGGAGCGTTGGAGAACGGCATACGATGCCGCCCGCGCCGCAATGACAATGAGGGGTGACTACCGTCTTTTCGAATACCATTACTGCTATGACTTCCCCAAGGCTGGAGATGAAAAAGGCTGGGGCTTCTATGCCGTTCAGGTGGCGGGAGAGTATGTCACCAAATGTACAAGCTACGGAGATTTCACTTATCCATACGGTCCTTATCAGGAAATAATCTTGCAGCGGAAGCTTCCGCTCAGCACCACGACGAACAGGTATCTTGATCCGCCTTCGGCTGGCGGTGACGGTTCCGGCGGATATGCCTATTCGGACATGGCAGATGCATTCCCGATGATTGACGGTAAGCCTGTCGGTGAGAGTAAATATACTTACAATCCTTTGATTCCGGCGACTAACCGCGATCCGCGATTCGCCAATACAATCATCTACAATGGTCTGAGTATATATAATCAAGGAAACTATAAACCTGTGTATACATATCAGGGCATGGATGAGACGCAAGACGCGATTCACTCGGGCACTCCTACCGGTTACTATACACGTAAGATGATGTCGCGCGGTGCAAGCGGCAACTGGTGGATTGACCCCATCCAGTCACATCCCCTGATACGGTTCGCTGAAGTGATGCTGGCTTATGCGGAGTGTTGCAATGAATATTTCGGTCCGGACTTTTCCGAAGATTTAGGCAACGGCATCATGGGAGGTCCGTACGAGATGCTCAAGCTTATCAGGAGGCGCGCGGGCATAGAAGCCGGTAAAGATGGTATGTACGGACTTAAACCGAATATGACACAAGAAGAGATGCGTGAAGCCATTCAAAACGAACGTCGCATAGAACTTGCCTTCGAAGGTTTCCGCTTCTTTGATGTACGCCGTTGGATGATTGCCGACAAGACCGAGAACAAAACCATGCATGGCTTTGAGATAACCCGCACCAAGGATGGCTATTCAGGCAAGACCATTGATGTGCGCAAACATGTCTTCCGGAAAGCCGAGTACTTCTGGCCTATTCCCTATACGGAGATTGTCAAGAATCCGGAACTCATACAAAATCCTTATTACGATTAATGATGAAAACCTCTGCTGATATTCAGCGGATACCAATAAATAAAAAATATACATATGAATGTAAAAAACTTTATAGGAAACCTCACATGTATCTTTACTGTGGCTTTCATGGTAGGATGCAGTGCCTTTAATGATGACAGCGACCCGTATGGAGTCGGTGAGGCGACAAAGGACATCAGCGGAGTATGGAAACTTCTTTCTGTATCCAGAAACGACATAGACATTACAAATGAGATGGATTTCACACAGTTCACCCTGAACATCAATCCTGATGGAACATACCATATTGACAATTATCTTCCATTTGTGGTTGAGAAGGATGGCAGTTGGAGTGTTGACAACGCCCGTTATCCGTTTCATCTCTCGTTTATGGAAAACGGTGCAACAGACAGTACTACCATTGACATAAACTATCCTATTACAGACGGTCGACGGTCAATGATTGTCAGTCTGTCACCGGGTTGTGGAAACAACACTTACACTTACACACTGCAACGTGAATCAAATAGCATAACAAACAATAAATAAATGCCATGAATAGAATCTTTCAAAAAAAGCGGGCGGTGCCAGCCTTTGTCGCATTGATGGTTGTGTTGCTTATTGTGTCATGCGGTATGTTTATCGACGGATACAACATCGCACAGATTGACGAGAATGGCAAAGAGGTGTATTACGCTTACGCCGGACAGAATATGGAATTTTCGGTAAACGGTCATTTGGAATGTAACACACAGGATAACAACGGTGTTACAGGCAACCTTGTGTTCGCCATGCTTGTGCCAAAAGACTGGAATTTCGCAGACAATGCGGTGGTGACATATAAAAACGATTTAGCTGATAATCCGGACGAGCTTCTTGCTATGGAATTAATGCCTTCCACTTCTCTGCCCAAGAATGGAGGGGGAAAGACGTGGCAGCAATGCCTGCAGAACCGTTATGGAGTGGGACCGAACGTGTTGGAAGATATGGAGTGGGTGGTTTTCCAGACTGCCCGAAAATGGACCATTCTCAACAACCAGACTCCAAAGTACACCATATACATCAAGGCAAAAGCCGGCAGAAAGAACTTGCGTTGCAAACTGGGATTCTTCGTTGATGATACCGATGATGGATTCTCTACCGACGACCGTCGCTACAAATGCCTGTTTGCAAACGAGTGTTTCGAGATAGTAGGCGGACAGGGTATGACCATTGATTTCTGCAACAAGCATTATAACAAGGTCACTCCGCTTACAGCACTGCAGAACGACCTCCTTACAGTGAGCTATGAGGGCGACATCGCGACGAACGGACTTAACGCTTATAATGAAATATATCTTCAAGGGGAAGCTATCACAAAAAGCGGTCGTATATTCAGAGTCGACAGGCGTGACGGTACGACTCTGATGAAGCGCGTCGGCACACTGGGCAAGATTTACACAAAGACTTTCTGGCCGGTCAGCTTTTTCGGCATACCGTCTGATGAGGAAATAGAATCATTCAACTATTGGTTTACCAATGCCGACGGTACAGAAACAATAACACAGTCGGATGACGACAATGTCCAAAATGGCACACCTCTGCCGGAGACGAAGGAGCCTTTCAACTTCAAGTTCAACTGTGATTAACTTAAATGAGAACGACAATGAAAATGAATCATTATATTATAGCCATTGCGATGGTTGCACTGTCCATGCAGTCAGCATTGGCGCAGACTGCAGAGCATGGCAGGATACTGGTCTATGACGAGAACAATCAGCCTGTTCCTGGAGTTGTGGTCAGCATTAAAGGGCAGAACAAGACCGCCACGACTGACGCAGACGGGGCATTCGTGCTTGATTACGGTGATGACGATGTTCTCACCTTCAGCCATGTAGGTTACCTATATAAAGAGAATCGTGTGAAAGTAAAAGCGGGCAAAGACTACATCGTTTGTCTGAAAGACCGCTTTAAGGATGAGCTTGCCGGCTATACAAACCATTTTAGTGAGCACCAGAGTGCCGATGACAATCTTGGTGCTGTGAGCACTGTAATGGGACGAGACCTGCAAAAGTATCTTTCCACCGACATTATCACCGGCCTGCAAGGACGCATGGCAGGATTCAACATCTCCCAGTATCGCGGCTTCGACCTGCAACGTACAAGCGTTAATACAAAAGGTGACCTCATCGGTAACCGTCCTGCCAGCTATGGACAGATGCCTTTTAGCGATAACACCCGCTTCACTTTAGGTGCACGTGGCTTGGCTCCTGTTGTCATTGTGGACGGTGTGGAGCGTGAATTCTTTGCCCTGGATCCTGAGAATATCGAATCTGTAACTTTAGAGAAAGACGCTTTGTCTTCTTTGTTTCTTGGAATGAAGAGTTCCCGCGGTGCGCTTGTCATCACAACAAAAAATCCTACGAATGGCAAGCTCCATTTCAGTTTTACCGGTAAAAACGGCGTTCATAGCAACATAAAGACTCCCAAACCACTTAACGCGCAGGAATATTCATGGCTTCTTAATGAAGCTCTCTCTAATGATGGAAGTAAGACAATATATTCTTCTGATGACTTCCGAGCATTTGGTGATGGTAGCCGGCCTTATATGAATCCGAATGTCAACTGGTATGACGAACTTCTGAAGAAGAATGCGCTTTCACAGTCGTACAATCTCAACGTTTCCGGTGGTGGCAAAGCAGCGCAGTTCATCGTGTCTTTGGGTTATAATAACGAGAACGGACTTTTTCGTGAAGGCAGACAGAATGACTACGATACAAACTTTAAAGTAGACCGATACATGATTTCATCGAAGATAAATGTAAACATCACCCGTGATTTTACAGCTTCGCTCGATGCCGTCGCCCGTGTCATAAAAGGAAACCAGCCGGGAGGAAACGGGTCTGGTTACAGTGACCTGCTTCTTGACATATATCAGACTCCTAACAACGCCTATCCTATTTTAAACCCCAACGGCACATATGGTGGAAATGCATCGTTCACCAATAACCTTGAGGCTAAATCTATGGATTCCGGATATATGACAGATAATACACGGGATATCTTTGCCGTGTTACGGATGAAATATGACTTCAACCGGTTGGTTAAAGGACTGTCCGTACGTTTCACAGGCAGTGTAGCAAACCAAAACAGGACTGCTGTCATACGTACCAAGCAAAATCCTGTATACCGGTACTCGGTAAATCAGGACGGTAAGGAAACGTATACTCTATACGGAAAGTCTGAGTCGCAGAGCAATAATTTCCGTCAGGTAGGGACTTATCAGAAATTGTATGGTCAGTTGGCTGTAGATTACCAACGTCAATGGGGACCTCATGACTTCAAGGCAAGTCTGCTTGGAGATACACGCCATGAGGTTGTGCAGTACGATCTTCCGATGATTCCCAGCAATGTCATGGAGAATGTAAAGTACAATTATGCTAAACGTTACTTTGCCGAGTTTGCTCTTATTCAGAGTTATTTTAACCGTTATGCTCCAGGCAAACGCTGGGGAGATTTCTGGGCTGCCGGAATGGGATGGAATATAACTAACGAGAATTTTATGAAAGATGTTAGCTGGCTTGACAACCTTAAATTCCGCACAACGTATGGTTATACAGGCAATGGAATCGACAACTCAGGTTACTATAGATATCGTGAGACTTTCCAACAGAATGCCACCACGAGCTATCCTCAGGGTACATCTATGAGCAATGGTATTTTTACCATTGAGGTGACGCCTGTGGCAAACCCTTTCATCACATGGGAAAAAGCACACAAATTGAATATCGGCATCGATTTTTCAATGTTCGACCGCAGACTTAGCGGAACTGTGGACTTCTATAACAACAACTTTTCCGACGTGCTCCAGACTCGCGGTAAGAGCATAGCCCTTCTTGGTGCTTCTTATCCTACAGAGAACATCGGAAAACAGCGCCGCAGCGGTATTGAGATAGAACTCGGATGGCAGGATCATATAGGCGCGCTTAACTATTATGTTAATGGTAACTGGACTTTAGAGAAAACCAAGATGATTTACATGGACGAGCAACTCACTCCGTTCGCCTATCAGCGTCTCACAGGACGTCCGCTCGGTGTAACACTTGGTTTACAGTGCGACGGTTTCCTTACGGCAGAGGATATTAGAAACGGTTATCCTGTAATGGCTGGTTATGAAGCCCAACCCGGTGATGTGAAATATGTAGACAAAAACAACGACAATGTAATTGACGAATATGACCGCACCGTCATCGGTGGTGACAAGCCTTTACAGTATTTCGGATTAGACATGGGTGTTGAGTACAAGGGAATAGAGTTTTCCATGCTTTGGCAAGGTGTATACAACCGTGACATCTACGTCAGTGACCGTACTCTCGTAGAGGGTTTCCAGACTTACGGGCAGTCGTATGGACAGGCATATCGCAATCTGCTTGCGCGCTGGACGCCTGAGACGGCAGCTACAGCTAAATATCCCCGTCTTTCTGCTGGTGGAAACACATACAACTACGGTGGCATGTATGGCTCCTCATTATGGATGCACAAGGGCAACTTCATACGTCTTAAGAATATCACACTGGCATACAACCTCCCTGAGAACTGGAGCAACAACATCCTTGGAGGTCTGCGGGTGAAGGTCTTCGTCAGTGCTGAGAACGCTCTCACTTTCTCTTCGTGTGATTTGGTTGATCCGGAAGTGAGTTTTACGTCTTCACCAATCCAGAAATGTTTCTTTACAGGTATAAGCCTTAATTTTTAAAACTTCTGAAGTATGAAAAATAATAAATATATCTTTCTGGTACTGACATGCTGTACGCTGGTTGTGACATCTTGCATGGATCATTACGAGTCGTTGCCTGCCGATGAGTTTACCGAGGATTACCTTTTTTCCAGAACTGATTCCAATGGAACACAGGCGCGGCAGTTCCTCAACTCCATTTATGGTATTCTCGAGAATGGTCATAATCGTGTCGGTGGTGATTATCTTGACGCTTCAACAGATGATGCCATAAGTGTGAATGTCAATAACGAGCCTGATGTATATCGCATCTATAAAGGTCTCTATACGGCAAGTAATATGGTATCCGGTGACATGATGTGGAGCCAATACTATGATGGTGTTAGAAAGGTCAACCGGTTTATACGTGGCATTGACAGAGTTCCGTTCCGTACCACTTATGTTAATGCGCTTGGCGAAAAACGTCCGCTTGGCGTGTCGATGAAGGCGGAGGCAAGGTTTCTTAGAGCCTGGTTCTATTTTCAGCTTGTTCGCCGCTATGGAGGCGTCCCTCTTATGGGTGATAAAGTGTATGGTCTTAACGACAATATAGAGTTGCCGCGAAATAGCTTTGCAGACTGTGTTGATTATATTGTGGGTGAACTTGATTCTATCCGCGACTCACTCCGTACACTGCCTATAAGCAATGCTGCTGAGTTCGGACACGTGCCTACCAAAGAAGCTTGTATGGCTTTTAAGTCGAGAGTATTGCTTTATGCCGCAAGTCCGCTCTTTAATGGTAATACAATAGAGGAAGGCAACGCACTCGTTGGATATACCGATTATGACATCAACCGTTGGAAACTTGCCGCTGATGCCGCAAGAGAGTTCATCGACATATTTGGAGACAATGGTTCTGGTAGTGTTATTCTGGACGATGATCCCCGTGACGCTTTTCTTGACTTTTATAATTATGCAAAGAATCCCGAGCTGATATTCTTTAGAGCCGGTGGAAGCAACTATTCGATAGAGAGCACTAACGGTCCTCTTGGCTTTACCGGAACAAATCTCGGCAATGGTCAGACTTGTCCGTCCCAGAATCTTGTGGATGCTTTCCCGATGATTGACGGTCGTCCAATTTCCGACCCCACTGATGCGGAATACAAATATGACGAGCAGCATCCTTATGACAACCGTGACCCGCGTCTTAAATATACGATTCTGTATAATGGCTCTGATTGGCTCGGCACCAAACTGCAGACATGGCAGGGAGGAGCGAACAATCCAAGTGGCGGGTCGCGTTATTCACGTACAGGCTATTATATGCGCAAATTCATGGGAAAATTCGAGAACTCTGACTCATACAGCAATCAGACGCATTTGTGGGTGATTTTCCGATACGCAGAAATCTTGCTCAACTTCGCGGAGGCTGAGAACGAGCTTCTCGACGCCCCATCCAAGGAAGTATATAATGCTATCATTAAGTTGCGCAAGCGTGCAGGCATCAAGAAGGGCAATGTGAAGGGATATACCTATGGCTTGAAAGAAAATATGACAAAAGAAGAGATGCGGACGGTCATACGTAATGAGCGCCGTATCGAGATGGCATTTGAGGAGCAACGGTTCTACGATATTCGCCGCTGGAGAATAGCGGAGGATGTATTCTCCAAACCCATTCAGGGAATGCATATAACTGTAGGAAACGGTCAGACAGTCTATTCTCGTGAGAACCTTATGACGACTGATTTCGATTCGAAGTATTATCTTTACCCTATCCCCTATAGTGAAGTTACTAAGAACGTTAATATGAAACAAAATCCTAAGTGGTAAACTATGAAACGACTGATATTCTTTATAACCTGCTTTTGTGTTTGCATTGTCTCATTCGCACAAGAGATTAGTGTAAGCGGTAAGGTCACCTCTTCTGATACCGGAGAGGAAATGGTGGGAGTCACCATTAAAGGCTCCGACAAAAGTCATATGGCAATCACAAATATAGACGGTGTTTTCCATATGAAGGCACGTGTCGGAGAGAAACTCTTGTTCTCGTGTATCGGATATCTGGACAAGACTGTCGCTGCAAGTGAGAGTATGAATGTTGTTATGGAGCCGGACAACAGCAACCTTAACGAAGTCGTGGTTGTCGGCTACGGACAGGTGAAGCGTCTGACCAACACTGGTGCTGTGAGTGCTGTCAATGGGTCGGAACTGCGTAAAGTGCCGGTGAGCAGTGTGCAGAACACGCTTGCGGGTAAGCTGCCGGGATTCTTCTCACAGCAGCGCAGCGGCCAGCCCGGCAAGGATGCTTCTGATTTCTTCATTCGTGGAGTCAGTTCGCTTAATGGCGACGGCAACAAGCCTCTGATTATTGTCGATGATATAGAATACGGCTATGACCAGCTGTCGCAAATCAATGTCAATGAAATTGAAAGTATTTCCATTCTTAAAGACGCCTCCACGACTGCGGTCTATGGTATTAAAGGTGCCAATGGAGTGTTGGTGGTGAAGACAAGACGCGGAGAGAAGGGTGTGCCGAAGATTAACGTGCGTTTGGAGACTGGCTTGCAGGCTCCTGTACGTAAGCCGAAGTTTCTCGGTTCGTATGAGACCGCGAGACTCGTCAATGAGGCTTATGCCAACGACGGATTGCAGCCTGCCTTCACAGAGGAGGATTTGGAACACTTCCGTACTGGTGATGACCCATATGGCCATCCAGACGTGAATTGGTATGATGAAATATTCAAGAGCACCGCTCAACAGTCCAATGCAAACGTAGATATATCAGGAGGCTCAGACCGTTTGAGATACTTCATTTCCGTCGGCTATTTCAGCCAGAACAGTCTTATGCGCGACTTCGATTCCGGTGATGAATTGAATAGTGATTATCGCTACCGCAGATTCAACTTCCGTTCCAATTTGGATTTTCAGGTAACAAAGAATCTTTCCATGCGGTTGGATATAACATCACGGTTTATGAATATCAACGAACCGAGGGGTATCAATACCACGGGCGAAATATATAATTTTGAGTCAATGCATCCTTATTCAGCTCCGGTGCTCAACCCTGACGGGTCATACGCCTATCTGTATGACACCAACAGCCGTCGCCCTACCTTGAACGCCCGCCTGGCAAACGAGGGATACAACCGTACGCGCCGTAACGACAACAACCTTCTCTATAATGCAAATTGGAAGATGGATTTTATAACACCGGGTTTGTCCACCAATGTACGTTTGGCTTACTCCAGCATCGATGAGAACGCACGCTCGGCGTGGCGCTCTGAGTATCCTACGTATCACTACAACTCTGCCACCGGTATTTATAATATCAACCCTGACAACGTCTACACCAAGGGTGTCCCTGCCATCACTGTGGATCCGCATAGTGGCATCACCGACCTGAACCTTATGGCGTCTGTTAATTATGCCCGCGTATTCAATGAGGTGCACGACATCAATGCCATGCTGCTTTACAACCGCGAGGAGACCACCGTTGAGTATAACAGCAATTCTGGCGTATATGCGCCGCAGGTGCCCACAAAGTTTCTCGGCACGACATTGAAACTGAGCTATAAGTACGCCAGCAAATACCTTGTTGATTTTAATGTCGCATACAATGGCTCCGACAGGTTCAAGAAAGGTCACCGCTACGGCTTTTTCCCTGCTGTAGGTCTTGGCTGGGCTATCTCTGAGGAACCTTGGTTCAGAAACAATATTAAAAATGTAGATTTAATGAAAATACGCGCTTCATATGGTCTGGTAGGTTCTGATGTCGCCATGGGCAACCGCTATCTTTACAATCAGGTGTATGAACGCGGAGACTCATATAATTTTGGAGATTACGAGCAGGAGATTTTTCAGGGCTATCGTGAAGGTGCGCTCGGTAATGACAATGTGACATGGGAGAAAGCGCGTAAGTTTGACATCGGTCTTGACATGAACCTGTGGAACTGTATTTCACTGACCGTCGATTATTTCTATGATAAACGCTACGACCAGCTTGTTTACCGCAATGACATTCCGCTTATTCTTGGTATTGGCACCTCACCTGTCAATGTGGCGCGGACATCCAACCAGGGATTCGACGGACAGATAAGCTATCGTGACAGATGGGGCAAATTTGATTTCAATACCAGTTTCGTGTTCTCGTATGCCAAAAACAAGATTATCTATGAGGCTGAGGCTCAGCAGATATATCCATGGTTGGCTGCCACAGGTCATCCTATTGGACAGATGTTCGGATACAAATGTCTGGGATATTATACTCCCGAGGATATAGCGTTGATTGAATCAGGAGCTCCTGACGCTCCGGCAGTGCCAAGCACTGATATCCCTGTACAGGCAGGCGACCTGAAATATAAGGACCTGAACCATGACGGCATCATCAATGACTATGACAAGTGCGCCATAGGCAAGCCCAATCTTCCCAACACCACTTTGGGATGGACCGTCGGAGGCAGTTGGAAAGGGTTCACCCTGAGTGTGCTGTTCCAAGGTTCGTTCAACTATAGTTTCAGCATCGTCGGAACAGGTATCGAACCTTTCAAGAGTCAGTTCCAGCCTCTGCACGAGAAACGCTGGACATTGGAGCGTTGGCAGAATGGGGAGGACATTGAGTTCCCGCGCCTTACCAGCAATCCTTCTACCGTAAACTCGGCTGAGGCTTATATGTCCGACTTCTGGCTCATCGATGCATGGTACATTCGTCTTAAGACCGTCGACCTGTCTTATGACTTCCCTCGCAAGTGGATTCCTAAGTTCATGAGCGGGCTTCGGCTGTACGCCAATTGCTACAACCTCTTTACGTGGACAAGCTACAAGAAGTATCAGCAGGACCCGGAGATACAGACTAATTCTGCGGGCGACGCCTACATGAATCAAAGAGTTGTCAACTTTGGTGTCAATATAAGTTTTTAGTGAGATGCTTGTGATAAGTCTCCATTGAAAAATATTGTAAGTGACAGTATCTTTTCAGGTATGACTTATAATCAAACCGGAATGGGTCGTCAGATTTCATCCGTGTTTCGTACTGCTGCAGTCAGTTTGGTTCCTGCTTTATCGAAGATGTATGGGCTACATCGGGATAAGTGGAAACAAAACTGACTGCAGCAGTGCGGAAGAGGGATGAAGAAGTAGGCAATCAATCACAATGACGGCGCAAGCCTTGTAGAGACGCAAGATTTTGCGTCTCCCGAGCAATCCATGGCAATATACGCATGCGGTGAATACGCTGAGAAAAATGCCTTTCCTCCTCGTGAGACGCAAGATCTTGCGTCTCCCGATTAATCCATAGCAATATACGGATGCGGTGAATGCGCTGGAAACAAATGCTTTTCCCACTGTGAGACGCAAGATTTTGCGTCTCTACTTTTGCTGCCAGCGAATAATGATATAATGTGTCACAGAAACAAGCATGCTTGCATCAGCATGCATTATAAATGTGCATAATTATTCATTCCCGTCCATCCTCAACTCCGCGAGAGCGTCCTACAGCCGACGGCAGGGGCTCACGTACGCAAATACGCTGTTTATGTGCGTTTCGTGTATTTGCCTGACAGCCAGTGATATAGGCTTATACGTGGGACGGACAAGATTTTTCCTTCATGCCGGAAAGGCTTTTTGGGATTGCGGAACGGGCTTTTTGAGGTGACGGGAGAATGTGTTCCGGCATGCGGGAACGGTGTTTTGGAAAGCCGGAAAGGGCTTTTCCGCACAACATAAGCGGCTGACGCACCGGCGGAACGAGTCCGCATGCGCTTTTTATACGGTTTTAGTGCCTTTGCCTTTCCTGTTTTGTGAATTTATTTTGTAAAGATTTTTTACTGCCGGAACTGTATATTCATGCATCCCGGCATCAACCGCGCACTTTCCTTCCCCTCATTACCCGCTCAACGGCGCATGCCCGGTAGAGACGCAAAATCTTGCGTCTCACGATCAATCCATGGCAATATACGGATGCGATGAATATGCTGAGAACAGATGCTTTCCTTGCTTGTGAGACGCAAAATTTTGCGTCTCTACTTTTGTTGAATGCATATAATATCCTTGTTTTTTCCTAATATACTTAATGGCGTCCGCCCAGTAGAGACGCAAGATTTTGCGTCTCACGATCAATCCATGGCAATATACGGATGCGATGAATACGCTGAGAAAAAATGCCTTTCCTCCTTGTGAGACGCAAGATTTTGCGTCTCTACTTTTGTTGGCAGCGGATGTTATGCTTGAAGTTACGCTTTCTGCAAATGCAGCCCGCCGTATCTTCAATGAAATCCGGAGCCTGTCTGACAGGCATCAGTATGAAATATGGATAAGATATAATGACAGTTTTGGGACTGGATGACTGATGTCTGTATGAAATACGGATGAAGTATATTGACCTGTTCGGGTTTAAAAAAGTGCGGGATGCCGCATCCGGAGCGGCATCCCGCACATACGGGTGATATGGATACCTGTGTGTGAGACGGTTATCTCACTGCAATCTTCGAGGCTTTTCCGTCTTTCACTCTTACGTATATGCCCGGAGTGAGATTCCTGCCGCTCACACGCACACCGTTGATGTTGTAGTATGTTGCGGTGGACCCGTCGCCCTTGATGCTGTCGATGCCCGTGCTTACCGACACGGTCACACTGTTGCTTGCCGGAGCCGGACCGTAGTTGTATACCGGCACGACGGTGTATGTGAACTCCTGTCCTCCTTCTGCGGAGCTGTCTGTCTGGGGACGGTCTGTGTAGGTTGTCTCCTTCAGCGGCTCGTCTGTCAGCTGTACGTCGTTGCGGAACACGTGATAGCCAATGAGCGAAATGTCTTGCGGCACGTCGGGAGCCGCCTCGTATGTCACGTCGTCAACCAGCAGCGCGAGCGTGTCGTACGTCTTGTGGAGTATGGCGAAGTATCTCGCGCCCTCGGGCAGAGCCACCTTATATTCTGTCCACACCTCAGGTATGATGCCGTCGGCAGGATAGTTCTCCACTGCCACCGTATGCGTGAAGTCCTCGGGAGCGTTGCCTGTTGTGGAATAAGCCACCTCAAACGACTCGCCCCACGTTATCATGCAGCTCTTCGCCCAAAACGATACGGTCTGCGCGTTGCCCGAAAGCTCCGGCGAAATGAGCCGGTTGTCGTTGTTGTTTGCCTGACAGCTTGGAGCCATCATGAATGTCTCGCCACTGTGAGGCTCAGCGTCCTTCCAATACATTTCGGGAACCTGAGCCACGGTGCGGTTGAAGAGCTGGAACGCCATGGGCTGTGTCTGGTACGGGTTGTATGTCTCGCGGAATATGTTGTATGTCGCCTGTCCGTCGCCGTCGTACACTGTCCACTTGCCGGCTCCCGTTATTGACATCGGTGTATAGTCGGGGTTCTCGAAGTCTTCGCTTACTGTCTTGGCGTCGGTGATGCCGTCGAGTGACGGAGCCGACCATGAGAGGCTCACTTCCGTGCCCGTATCCGACAGGGTGTATGCAAGGTCGGTCACTGGGGGATAGTCGTTCAGCTTCACGCCTACAGTCTTCTCCGCCGTGTTGTTTTCGGCGCATCCGTCACCTTCGAGCACTGCCGTCGCAGCCACGAGGAGTGTCTCCCGGGCGTTCAGCGGCACGTCATATCCGAACGAAACGTCGGCGAACGCGTTCTGCCCCATCTCCGGCAGCTGTGCCGTTCCGGCTTTCCTGCCGTTTACGGTCCACTCTATGTGCCCTTCGGTGATGTCGCTTCCTATGTTCTCCACGCGCGCCTTCATCTCAATCTTGTCGCCCGGCTTCACGTTGTCGGGAACGTCCACAGCCACGAGCCGCAGGTCTTTGTCCACGACGTCGCGTATGCGTATGTTGTCGAGCGGCACGCTCCATGTTGTCCCGTCGGTGTTGTGTATTGCCCGCAGCCTCAGTTCTATCTGTATGGCTTTGGCGTCCTTATATGCGTTTAGCGGCACCGTGGCGAGCGTCCATCCCTCTTTTGTAGGCGTCTTCTGCAGGTCTATGGTCCTCACAGCCTCGAAAGGAGCGTCGTCTGCGGACACAAGCACGTCCAGCGCGCTGCCCTGTCCCTGATACCAGAACTCCAGGGCGGGGTTCGCCGCAGCCGATATGTCGATGCGTGCGGAAATCATTCCGTACATCACATCCTTCTCGTAAGGCAGCCAGTAGAAGAAACCGTTGTCGCCGTCCTGCGACGTGAGCGGTGCTGGAGCCTCCGGGTCGTCCGGGTCGATGATGGAAGGGAAGTAGCTGTCGTCTATCGTTCCTGCCATCTGGTTTTCGTTGTCAGACTGCGGGTCGATGAGCCATATGTTCTTGAAGTGTGAGTCTGCGAACGATTCTGTGTAGGGCAGCTTGTCCGGCTCGCCTATTGTCACGATGGCGGAGTTGGTGTAGTCGGAGTAATTCTCTCCGTAACCAGCCGTCACCTGATAAGCCACGAAGTCCTGTCCCTTGAGGTCCGGATAGTCCAGTTTTATTGATGTGTCGCCCGTTGTGGCTATTGCCGGGTCGTAGTATGAGCCGAAGGCGTCGAATATGTAGTATGTCACTTCGTCCGGATTGACGTATCCGCCGTTCTTGCCCGTCTCTCCCACTGCGTCCCACGACAGTACGGCAGACTTGAAGTCGGCGCTCACGGTGAGCCTTACGTTCTGCGGTGCGAGCGGAGCGTCCGGTCCGCAGAATATGTCCCTGTGCTCCACCTTCTCTCCGGCTGTCTCTCCGGTGTAAGCCACGGCTGTGATGCAGTTGTTGCTTCCGGCGTTCATCGCCACGTCCTTCACCTCAATGGTCTCTCCGGGCTTCACGTTGTCGTAGGTGAACACGTCCTCGCCCCATCGCGAGGTTATCTCCACCTTGGTTATCTCCGTAAGCTCCTCGCCCGCCTTTGTCTTTGTAGGCGCGGTGTAGGTGAGGTCTGCCTTCAGCTCACCTTTGGGTGCGAGCGTCCATGTGAGCGTGCCCGCTGCCGGAGGGTCTGTGGGTACTGACGGCTCCACGGTGCCGCTCTCCACGCTCAGGTTGAAGAGCTTCACTGTGCCGTTCATCGCTTTCGTCGTGGTGTTGTGCACTCCGATGTAGTAATATCCCTCCTCCGTTATTTTGCAGTTGTACTGATATTTTGTCTGGTCTCTCGTACCGAACACCGTCTGCGGCACTATTTCCGTAGTCATGCCTTCCACCGTCGGTGCTGTTCCTATATTCACTCCGAGCCTCACGCCCGTCGCTCCGCTGCCCATATATCCGAGGTCGAAGGACACGATGTATTCGCCTGCTGTCATGTGCACCGGCACCGACACCAGCCAGTCGTCGCTCTCTTCCACGCCTTCATCCTTCGGAGTCATGCACGCGCTGTAGTTGTTCACGGTAGCTATCTTCCAGCTGCGGCTGTCGTTGTTGGCGTCTATGAATGTGTATTGCTTCACAATGTCTACGACGTCGCTGTTTTTCCCGAGGTCGTGCGAGAACGGAGTCTCTATGGCGTTGGCAGGTTTCTCGCCTGCGTATAAGGGTTTTGCGGCTTTTGTAACAGCCTTGCCGCTCTTGGGAAAGTGGCTCTGCCGGTTAAGTTTTCTCAGATTGTCAGTCTGTGTTCCTATGGTTCTTTCATAAGGAGTCTGCGCCCCAACGGTCAGCATAAATCCGATTAGGGCTGTGAATACAAGTAATACTTTTCTCATAAGAAATACATTTGAAGATTTGTTATTAAGGCAAAAACATGCCATATTGTAATAGTGTGCGTATTCGTCTTGTCAAAATGACAGCACAAATATACAAAAATATGACATTAATTTATTCTCACACAGGTTAACAAAGGTTAAATCCGTGCGCTTTTACAAGTGCCGCTCCATTTGTGCCGGGGGCGTGTGCGGTGTGCGACGACGTTTTTCCGCTGTAATGAATATCGTTTCTTTAATATTGTATATATAAATAATGTGGCGGCTGTTCCGTGTGTTCCGTGCCGGTATGCCGTGCGATCAACTGCTCGTGCGGCACTCTTCGGTGGTCATGCCCGTTGTCCTGCTGAAGAAGAGACGGAAGCAGCGGACTGATCCGAAGTTGAGGACGGAGGCAATCTCACCGTCGGTCTTGTGTGAGTGCATGAGCATGTCGCGCGCCATGTCGAGGCGTATCATCTCGGTGTATCTGCCGACGCTCAGTCCGGTCTCTTTCCTTATGATGTCTTTCAGATAGGCTTCTGACGTGCCGGTGCGCGCCGCAATGTAGTCAGCCTGCGGCATGTCGCCGTGCCTGTCGGCTTCCTTCGTGAAGAAGTCGTGTATGACGTGCCTTGCCTGTCTGACGGTTTTCCTGTTGCTGTCGGCACGCATGATGAACTGTCTGTTGTAGAACCTTCCGCAGTAGTCGAGCATCATGCCGATGCGCCTGCCTATTATCTTGCAGCTGTAGTCGTCGATGCATGTTTCCAGCTCTGCCGTGATGTCGTGGAACAGTCTGTCAAGCGTGCGCTCCTCACACTCCGACACGTGCAGAGCCTCGTCTGTCCTGTATCCGAAGAAAGTGTATCCTTCCATGTCGCTTTCCATGCCGCTGCCTGCCGCCAGCTCTTTGGCGAACGCCACGATGCAGGCTTCCTCGGCGTAAGTGGCGGTGTTGAGGCTTATGCGCTCGCCCGGACGGAAAAACAGCAGTGAGGCATGCGAGAAGTCACATCCCTTGTGTCCGTAGCACGGCAAGGTGCCGCGGCGCCGGTTTTTTATCTTCAGGATTGTGTAAAGTGATGTCACCGCTCCGTCTATCCTCCTCAGACTGTCGGGTGTGAGCACGGCGGTGCCGGCGAGCGGATGCTGCATCCTCACGCCCGGCAGACAGCCGCGCTGCCTGCCGCACATATGTTCAGAGTCGTGGCTCTTCGTGTACATCCGGTCGGAATGTGTGTTGTGTGTCAGACGGTTGTTTTTCTGTATTCGCTCGGTGTCAGTCCGGTGGCTTTCTTGAATATGCGGTTGAAGTGCTGCGGATACTGGAATCCCAGTTCCATGGAAATCTGGTTCACCGTCTTCTCCGTTCCCAGTATCAGCTCCTTTGCGTGGCCTATGAGTCTCGACTTTATGTATTCCTGCGCCGTTATGCCCGTCTCTTTCTTTATCATGTCACCGAAGTAGTTTGGCGAGAGGAACACCTTGTCGGCGAAGTATTTCACCGTCGGCAGACCGTCTGTCACGGTGCGCTGCTCGCGGAAGTAGTCGTCGAGGAGGTTCTCGAACTTCACTATCACGCTCTTGTTGCTCTGCGAGCGCGTGATGAACTGCCTTTCGTAGAACCGCATGCAGTAGTCGAGCAGCAGTTCGATGTTGCGCGAGATGAGCCTGCGGCTGTGCTTGTCAGCCGGACGGCTTATTTCCATCTTTATTTTTTCAAGACAGTCGGTGTAGATGCCTTTCTCTTCGTCAGACAGGTGCAACGCTTCGTTGGACGAATAAGAGAAAAAGGAGTAACGCCTTATGTTCTGTCCGAGCGACGTGCCCTTTATGAGGTCGGGGTGGAAGAGCAGTCCGAGCGCGTCGAGCTTCATTCCTTCGGCGAACGTTGTCTCCACCACCTGCCCCGGAGCGAAGCTTGTCACCGTGCCCTCCTGGTAGTCGTAGGTCTGCCGTCCGTAGAGGATGTCCCCGCACATGAGGTTCTTCAGAAACAGGGCATACAGCCCGTAGTTGAATACGGTGCGCCCCATGGGTTGCGTCTTTGCCTCCGCAAGGCTCACTACGCTTACGAGCGGATGCAGCGTCTCCACTCCGAACAGTGCGTTGTATTTCTCCACGCTGTCTATCTTTATGATGTCTTTCATAATGGCGAATGGTTTTGTGTTCAGACAGTTGTATACGTTCACAAATTTAATAATAATATCGTTTACGTGTGACATCTGTCGTGTAAAAACCGTAAATAAGTTTATAAGCAGCGTAAAATGTGTACTTACAGAGCGGTGTCATGCGCTTTCGGCTGAAGTAGAGACGCAAAATCTTGCGTCTCCCGAGGAAGGAACGCATATGTTTTCAGTGTATTATGGCATGCGCATGTTGGTATAGGTTGCTCGGGAGACGCAATATTTTGCGTCTCTACTTGGTTGAATGCGTATGTTTTCAGCGTATTATAGCCTGCGCATGTTGGTATGGGCTGGACGGGAGACGCAAGATTTTGCGTCTCTACTTTGGTTGAATGCGTATGTTCCCAGCGTATTGTCGCCTGCGCATGTTGGTATGGGCTGCTCGGGAGACGCAAGATTTTGCGTCTCTACTTGGTTGAATGCATATATGGCAAAAGCGTCACTTCATGCCTTTGGCGAATGCTTGCGGCACGGCGGCAGCGCGTCATGGCAGGCAGAGTACGCCGCTCCTCAGTATGTTCCCTTGCCTTTGCAAAGGTCGCAGGTGACGTGATAGTGTGCAAGGCGCACCTCTTTGTTGCACGTGTCACACCATTTTGTCTTTCCTGTCACGGCGGAACCTGTGTAATACTCCTTAATCTTCTTGCCCGTTCCGCCGCACAGTCTGCATACGTTGGAGCCTGACGTACTGCTGCCTGAGGTGCCTGAAGAGCCGCTGCCTGAACCGACGGAGGTGCCGCCCGACGTTCCGCCCGCGGTGTTGAGCGGCACGTATCCCCAGCCGTTGCATGCTCCGCACTTGAGCGTGCCGAGACAGTTGGTGCACTGTATGGTCAGCGGCTTGCCTGTAACCTCTGATCTGAACGTAAGCGTTCCGTTCCCGCACGGACACTTCTTCGTGCCCTTGCATATGGCGCACACCATTGAGTTTGGCGGTATGTTGTCTGTTGTGCGCACGCCGGTGTTCGTCTGCCGGCTGCTCTGTCTTTGCTGTTGCAGAACCTGTTCGGCGGCTGACGACAGTCCTTTGGCTACTCCGTCGAGAAGGCTTTCGAGGAAACTTTGCGCCTTTGCCGGACTCCCCCATATCAGTGCGGCGGCGAATAAAACGTATTTTATTTTTGTAAGCATGGTCTTATATGTTTTGCTTTATATTTTAACGGTTGTTATATCCTGTGCGTGTATCGTGTCCGTCCCATCCTGTTCCTGCCGCCGTCATGCGTCGCGGTGGCTGACGGTGGCAGGCAGGGAGGTCATTTTTCCGCATGCGTCTTGAACATGCGTCTTGCGTGAGTCCTCTTGGCGGCGGAGCCTTGCTGCTGCATCTGGCTGACGGTGTCAGAATAGTAGAATGAATATTGCAGGCTGCCGTTCTCGTAATACGCGCTCACTCTGCCCTTGCTGTCCTTGTCCGTGCTGCATGTAACGCTGTTGGGCTGCGAGTCCTTGCTGTATTTCACGGAGTAGGCTGAAATCATATCCTCAGACGGCTTTCCCATAAGTCCGGCGTATAATATATATTCGGGCACGCTGTCGTCCATGAAGCGGACGTATATGCCGTTGTTCTTCTCACCGTCATATTCAAAATTATACTCCTCATATCCGTTGTACTCATATGTTCCGCCCTCTTCAGTCTCCTTCTCGGTATAGGTCATCACCGTTTTTATAAGATTGCCGTCCTGCCATGTGTTGGTGTAGACAGCCTCGTAGGAATATTCCGGACTTGACGACTCAGACACCATTTTTATGAGCCTGTTGCCGCTGTCGTAAGTGCAGGAGAATTTTCCCGATGCCCTGTATGTCTCTCCGTAGCCCGATTCCTCAATGGTAAGCGTGGCGGAGGTCACTGCTCCGGCTGCGTTCTGCCTTATGTTGCTGAATGTCTGTTTATACGATTCGCCGTCGCTCTCGTTTGCCGAGCCTTTTATCACAAGAGGGTTTCCGCCGATGGTGAAGTTGATGCCGTCGGTCAAGGATACGCCGGATGTCAATGCTCCGTCGGTGTAGTTGAATCTTGCCACGTCGCCCCACGGACTTGTGATCGCCACCACCGGGTCGGTTATTCCCATGTCGCCTGTCGACGGCAGGTTGCCGCTTCCGCCGGTGCTTCCTCCGTCTCCGTCGTCGTCACCGCACGATGTGAGGCACGCGCAGCACGCCATTGTCATGAAAACGAACGATGCGGAATGCAGCAGGGAGCTCATTCCGGATAGAATACTTTTACTTTTCATACTTGCTTGTTTTGTTTGATGTTATGATGTGTTATGTCTGTCATCAGCACGGAATGTGGATAAAGTCCGATGATATATCCGCGTCCGATTTCTGTTCAAAGTTAGTTATATATGTAATAATGTGCAAACGGTGTTTTCCGGTGTACGTGCACAATGTGCGTTATGCCTGTCTCTGTGGTGTGAAATGGATGTTATCCGGTCGAATTTTTTTTATATGCCGGAATGCTCCGTAACGCAGTTCCGGTCATGGCGGATGCTGTGAAAGACAGGAGGGTAGGGTGGTTTCTTTCATCGTTTTGTCCGTAAACGGTTGTCGCTGTTTTGTCCTGTCAGCCTTTTTATATAATTTTGTTGCAGGCGGGGAGTTTCTCTTCCCATGCCTCCTTAACCGTTTAAAATTCATACTCATGTCACGACGCACGTCTCCCACGCAACATGTGGTGGTGATTGATCCCCACCGTGTGACCCCATCCTACATCTACAGCCACGCCTCCCTGGTGCAAGGCTCCGTCGAACTGCTTACCGACCTGCCTTCATGGTATGCCCGCCGCAGTGTCAGGCTGCGTATGTTGCGCTGCGGAGTGTGGGTGGTGCGCAGGCTGTGGCGCGGAGCTTTTCATGGTCTCACTGCCGAACAGCTGTTGCTGTCGAGGTGGTTGCGGCACCGGCACACCACGGTTGTGCTAAGCGAGTTCGGCACATCGGCTGCCGACCTGCTGCCGGTCTATCGCCATGCCGGTGTCGCCGTGGTGCCGTTCTTCCACGGCATGGACGCCACGCGGCGCGATGTGGTGCGCCGTTACCGCGAGCGTTACGCCCGTCTCTTTGCCTATGCCCGTTGCGTGCTCTGCGCCTCGCCCCACCTTGCAGAGCGTCTCCGGCTCATGGGATGCCGCGTGCCGGTTGTGAGCGTGCCCTGTCTGCCGTCACCGTTCTATTATAAGCTTCGCGCCACGCTTGCCGAACCGATGTTCTTCTTCTGCGGCAGATTCGTGGAGAAGAAGAGTCCCCAAGCCGTGCTTCTTGCCTTTGCGGAGCTTGTGCGGACCCATCCTGAAGCACGGCTGGTGATGGCTGGCGACGGACCGTTGCTCAAATCTGCCCGTCAGCTGGCGGCATTGCTGGGCATAGACGGTGCCGTCAGCTTTCCCGGATGGATAGACAGAAGCGCGCACGGACAGTTTCTGGAGAGAGCCACAGCCTATGTGCAGCATTCCATGACGGCTCCCGACGGCGACTGCGAGGGCACTCCCGTATCGGTGATGGAGGCGATGGCAGCCGGAGTGCCTGTCATCTCGACGCGCCATGCCGGCATTCCGTTTGTCGCACGTCATGACGTCACCGCGCTGCTTGTGGACGAGGGCGACTACATGTCAATGGCGCGTGACATGGCTCTGCTGCTCGAACAGCCTCACACCGCGCGCCGCATAGGCGACGAGGCACGGCGTCATATGGCTGAGCAATTGCCGAAGAGCCGTGAGGCGGAACTCATCAACGATGTGTTGAGGGATGCTTCACGAGGTGTTTAATCCGCATCCAGCCATGACGTTTTTATGATGCTGCGGGCGTATTTAATCCCAATCATCCATCAGGACGCTGATGATGAACATATGCCGGTTGGTCTGCCTTCATCCCTTTTCCGCGCTGCCGCGTCATGAAGTTTCCATGTTTCCCGCGATGTAATCCGTCGCAAACCAAAGCGGTGACGCAAAATCTTGCGTCTCACAAGCAAGGATGAGCAATAAATTGAGATGGAATATTCCTGTCATTGCTGAGTTTTTTGCTCGTGAGACGCAAGATTTTGCGTCTCTACTTTTATATTGACTGCGAATAATTGGATATGTTTACTGCTTATTACAATGATGGCGGCAGCCAGTAGAGACGCAAAATCTTGCGTCTCCCGAGGGAAAAGCCACACAATGACAGGCAATATCCTCACCTGAATTCGGTGCCCCTCCTTGCGTCTCCCGAGTGAGAAACGCATTCATCCTCAGCATATCATTGCACGCATTCCATTGCCATGGGTTGCTCGTGGCTATGTTTCTTTGGCATCACAAAACAGTCGGACAAACGCGCGGGACGGATATACGGATATGAAAACATTGCCGCGCGGCATTGCCGGAAATGAATATTTATGCAATAAGGACAGTAAAAAATCATTACATTTTTTACTTTCAAAAGAGAAAACAAAAACCGTTCCGAGCAGTACGTCACACCGTCTGGTCATGCACCTCCATACCCTCCGCACCGTCATAAAACCCACTCCGGCGGACATCCCTCACAGAACCGTCATGCCTGTACCACCCTCCCGCACCACAGAAAAGCACTTTCCGCACCATAAAAAAGCCTTTCCCACGCCACAGGAAAGCCCGTATCGCGACACCGAAAAGGCTCTTCCGAAACCCGGCAGACACCGTCTTGCAACGCAAAAACACACATTCCTTTGATTGTCAGCACCTTACCCAAACTACGCAAAATCCGCGTATTCGCGTCCGTGAGCCTATGCCGTCGGCTGTAGGAAGCTCTCGCGGAGTTGAGGATGGACGGGAATGAATAATTATGCACATACTTAATGCATACAGATGCAAGCATGTTTGTTTTTGGGAATACATTATATTGTTATGCGCAGATGAAAAAAGTAGAGACGCAAAATCTTGCGTCTCACAAGCAAGAATGCGCAATAAACTGAGGCGATTATGTGCCTGTCATTACTGCGGTTTTTGCCCGGGAGACGCAAGGAATGCATTTATCACCAGCATATCATTGTACGCGCTTTATTGCCATGGATTGCTCGTGAGACGCAAGATTTTGCGTCTCTACTGGGCTGGCGCCATTGAGTCAGTAAGTATAAAGTCAATCATAATACCCGCTGTCCACCAAAGTAGAGACGCAAAATTTTGCGTCTCACAAGCAAGGATACGCAATAAACAGATGCGAAACATGTCTGTCAATGCTGCGCTTTTTGCTCGTGAGACGCAAGGATGGGCTATAAACAAATGCGATTATATTCCTGGCATTGCCGCGTTTTTTGCTCGTGAGACGCAAGATTTTGCGTCTCTACAAGGCTGACGCCGTCACATTTTATAAAAAACAGGCTGCGCCCGGCAATTTGAGAGCAAGCTCTCATTGCGCTCGCCGGCACAGTCTGCACTAAAACTCGCAAATCTTATTGTTGTGGATTTGTGCCGAAGTTTATATTGAATACGTATAAGTTACTGTATCGAGATACTACACTAGCCAAGTCGTACATGTATTGTTGATTGTATTCCATGTCGTCAGACCTGAACAGATAGCTTATAGTCAACCCGCCGGGATCTAATATACCAACTGTTGTCTTCTCCTTTCCGGCGGCTCTCTGGCTCATCAGGTAGTAAGAAGTAAGGTGTGTGTTCGCAGTGCTTTCATTGAAGTCGTAGTTCCATATATCTGCGGACCCATCATATATCATATTTTCTTTCTGACCTTCTTCGTGTTGGTCATAACTTGCCATACGGCGTTCGTACAGGTTAAATATGGGGTATGACGATTTTGCGAGATTATACTTGCTCTGCGGGGTATTGATGTATACCTTCCAAAACTCATGCCCTTCTTCGTTCAGCGGTGCCGGTGCGTCAGACACGTCAAGGTCTATGTTCAGCACATAGAGAAGCGGTTCCATGTCTATGGTGAATGAGTATTGGCTCTGCGGCTGCTCCATCATGTTGGTGCTCATACCGAAGAACGGTATCGGTTTTCCGTCCAACGGCACCAATACCTGTCCGTTTTTGATTGCCACCTCAGCCTCCACATTACTGCTGTTGTCGGTTTTCGGAGTGACAGTCATTTTGTCCGGCAGGTCTGTAACGGCTACGAGGTTCAGCTGGCTCTTCGATGCTCCCGACGGCCATTCATACTTCCATGTCGCCTTGTTGCCTTGCAGGGCGAGTGTCTCCTCTTTGTAGGGAGGGTTGAGGTTTTGTTCTGTCAGAGTTGCCGACCACAGTTTGAACTGTGAGGGTTCGGGTGTACTGACGCTTGCGCGTCTCGGTGCCGGTCTCGGTGTGAGCGTAACGTAGAGCTTCGGACCGTCAGGGTGGTTCTTGCACGGCACCTCCACAATGAGCGGTTTTGCCGCTGCCACCGCTGCCTGAAGCTTGGATGGGCGGTTAAGAGTGATTGTCGCCATGCCGGTTTTAGGTTCCGGCTTTATGTCAGAATCGCTGCTGCAGCTGCTCCATATGAAGGACATGCATGCCAGCGCGGGAATGAGTGTGTGTCTTAGTTTCATGTCTGATTCTGTTATGTTCTGTTAATGTGTTGTCTTTAATGATGCCGTGTGTTTACTAAGAAGAATAAACAGACCACCCGTCTCCTAATTTGTTGTCAAATCCGTCGCTGTTGCCCCATTCGTTGTTAGGGTCGAACGTATACGTGTCAATGCTTTCCACGTCTCTGTAGTTGAGCGTTATGTCATCGCTTAAAGGCGATGCCGCCATGAGTTCAAAGCCGTCCATGGGAATCATTTTTATTTCCGGACGTACGTAAAGATTTTTCTTTGTTTTTTCTTTCATAACAATTTACAATATACAATAATAATCTTATACACGTGGTTTCTTCGTTAGTGCATTCTCATGCACATACTCGCGCCTGTCCGCGGTAAAGGTATGAATTTTAAATCGGTAAAGTTTGTTAATGCATGTTTTTTAATATGATATTAAGATTATATAACTTTGCGGGTTTAACCGATGTTATATATAGTTGAAAATCATGGGTTTCAACTCATTCATGGTGTCTCCGGCGTATCGTTAAAGAGATTGGAAAATATGATTAAATCCTACCGTCGTGAACATAAATTTTATATATTTGCATCATTATGCCCAAATGCAGGGATTGTGATAAAAACCGGTATATTATATGAAAGGTGTGTTTGTTCTCATGGCGTGTCTGCTTGCGGTGTTCTTGCCGCAACAGGACTGTGATGCCGCATGCATAGGAGACGGCGGCGGCAAGAAGGTGCTTGTGGCGTATTTCTCTGTGAGCGGCAACACAAGGGCTGCTGCCGAACACATTGCCAGCGTCACTGACGGTGACGTGTGGAGCATCGAGCCCGTACTGCCTTGCAGCCGGAGCGTCGCGCGAGGAGATGGCTGAGTGGGTGAGGACAGTGCTCTCAGACTGACCGGAGGGGCTGTGCGGCGAGCCGGAATAAAACCCGCTATTCCGTTGTAGGATACCATCTTTCTTATATAAAATATGAAAGAATTATGAAAAAGGAATCTTTTGACATCATACACATCCGTCTGTCGGCTGCCATTTACGGCTGTCTTTTCATCCTGGCACTTGTCTTTTCTGCGTCAGGATGCTCCGGGCGGAAGGGATATGTCATAGGAGTGTCGCAGTGCAGCGAGGACATATGGCGTGACAAGCTTAACGAAGAGCTGCGCATGGGCACTTATCTCTTCAACAATGTAGAGCTGCGCATCACTTCCGCCAACGACGACGACCTGAGGCAGATAGCCCAGATAGACAGTCTGGCGGATAGCGGGATAGACCTGCTCGTGGTGTCGCCGAACCAGATTCACACCGTGTCTGAGGCGATAGACCGAGCCTACGACAGGGGAATACCGGTGATATATTTCGACCGTAAGACCAATTCCACAAAATACACCGCATTCATCGGAGCCGACAACTATTCCATAGGAACCACCATGGGACATTATGTCGCCACCAAGATTGGCGGCAGGGGGCGCGTGGTGGAGATAACCGGACTGAAGGACTCGTCGCCTGCCATCGACCGCCACCGCGGTTTCACCGACGCCCTGAAGGCTTATCCCGGCATCACGCTCGCATGTGTGAGCCACGGCGAATGGACCCGGGCGAGCGGAGGACATGCCATGAACGACATACTCTCGCACACCTCCGACTTCGACTGTGTGTTCGCACATAACGACCGTATGGCTGACGGGGCGCGCGAGGTGATGATGCGCTACGGCGCAGGACATGATGTCACATTTGTAGGAGTGGACGCCCTGTCCACACCGGACGGCGGCATGAACCGCGTGAAGGACGGCACATTGGCTGCCTCATACCTTTATCCCACGCGCGGAGACCTTGTGATGCAGCTCGCCATGAACATCCTTCAGGGAAAGCCATACAGCAAGGAAAACTATCTGAAGAGCGCCATCGTCACGCCAGACAATGCGGGCGCAATGCTCATGCAGGCAGAAGAGATGGAGCAGCAGAGCGAAAGGCTTGAGGTGCTTCACGGCAAGGTGGACCGCTATCTGGCGCAGTACAACCATCAGAAGCTCTTCATGCTGCTCTCGTCCATCATCATCGCCCTGCTCATAACGTTCTTCATATACATCTACCGCACCATAATAATGAAACGGCGCCTTGCCGAGGAGACGGCGAACGCCAAACTGCAGTTCTTCACAAATGTGAGCCACGAGTTCCGTACTCCGCTCACACTCATAGCTGACCCGGTGGACCGGCTTCTGGCTGACGCCGGGACAAGCGGTGAGCAACGCCGTCTGCTGACGCTCGTCCGCAGGAATGTGAGCGTGATGTTGCGTCTGGTGGGGGAGATTCTCGACTTGCGCAAGGTGCAGAACGGAAAGATGGGCATCGAGGTTTCGTGCTTCGACCTTGCCGCCGCACTGCGTGACTGGGCGGGAAACTTCGAGTCTATGGCAAGCGGCAAGCGCATAACGTTGGACGTCACGGCTCCGGAGACACTCGTGGCATGCACCGACCGCAACAAGGTTGAGCGCATATGCTACAATCTCATGTCAAATGCCTTGAAGTATACACCTGAGGGTGGACGCATAGACGTGAGCCTGAAAGGAGGAGACGACGGCTCGTTCACACTGGCGGTGGCTGACAGCGGAATAGGCATACCTGCCGCCATGCTGCCCCATGTGTTCGACAGGTTCTATCAGGTGAGGCAAGATTCGGGAGGAACGGGCATCGGACTCGCTCTTGTCCATTCGTTCGCCGGTCTGCTCGGTGGCAGCGTCAGGGTGAGCAGCGAGGAGGGGAAGGGGGCTGAGTTTGTCGTGACCCTTCCTGCGGCGGAACTTCCTGCCGGGGAGGACTCTGGACAGAAAGAAGAGGCGCACGACATGATTGCAGAGGAATATGCCGTAGCCGACAGCACTGACACCTCCGCAGCATCCGGAAGCCCCGCCGACATCATGACAAGTCCTGAGGACATCGGAGAGCGCGAGGACGTGCTTGTGGTCGACGACAACGGTGACATGAGAAAATACATAGGCTCGCTTCTGGCTGACAGATACAACGTGAGCTATGCCTCCAACGGGCTTGAGGGACTCGACAAGGCTGTCGCCGGAGTGCCGGGAATAATCGTGTGCGACGTCATGATGCCGGAGATGGACGGGCTGGAGATGTGCCGCCGCATAAAGACCACGACGGCGACGAGCCACATACCCGTCATACTGCTCACGGCAAACGCCATGGACACGCAGCGCGCCGACGGATACGACTGCGGAGCTGACGCCTATATAGTGAAGCCGTTCAGCGGCAAGGTGCTAACGTCAAGGGTGCGCAACCTCATCGAGAGCCGCCGACGGCTGAAGAGCATGTACGCACACGGAGACACCGGCGGCGAGCAGCCGGAGAGCATGGACAGGAAGTTCATGAACGAGTTCAGTGCAAAGGTGAACGAGCATCTTTCCGACCCTGATTTCAATGTGGAGACACTCAGCTCCGAATTGGGGCTGAGCCGCGTGCAGATGTACCGCAAGGTGAAGGCTCTTACCGGCAGCACGCCTGTGGAACTGATACGTATGACAAGACTAAGACGTGCGGACAAACTGCTGAAGAGCGGCGCATACACCGTGTCGGAAGTGTCGTATGAGGTGGGCTTTTCATCACCGTCGTATTTCTCCAAATGCTATAAGGACTACTTCGGACATACGCCCAACGGCAAGTGACGTGCCGCACGGCGTGGCGTATCAAAAAAGCAGAGGACGCGCCTCATACAGTGGGCGTCCTCTGCTTTCTTCGTATTGGATGTCATGTTTTTTCTTATTGGGTGTCATGGGCAGACAACCCGTAAACTGTTGGACCGGCGACGGCTGTCCGACAGACACTCCTGAGCGGTGCGCCATCAGCCTGCCGGAGTCACGCCTTGCGCGCTATTCTCGACGTAAGTCCTTCAGGAAGCTCCGGCATCGCGCCGTTCTGTGTGCACACATAAGCCGACACGTCCACGGCGAGCCTGTGAGCCTCCGCCACCGGCATGCCGCTGATGAGCGCGGCGCAGAGCGATCCGGTGAACGAGTCGCCCGCTCCCACGGTGTCGGCAACCTCCACCCGGGGTGTCTCGAAGAACGACATCTCCCCGTGTGTGAACACATAGCTGCCGTTCACCCCGCAGGTGAGCACGAGCAGGTCGAGGTTGTACTTGCCGAGTAAGAGCCAGCACTTGTTGCTCATGTCGAGTCCCGGATAGCCGAACATCCTGCCTATGATGACCAGCTCCTCATCGTTTATCTTCAGCACGTTGCACATTCTGAGCGACTCCTGTATCACTTCCTTCGTGTAGAAGTTCTGCCTTAGGTTGATGTCGAAGATGCGCATGCAGTCCTTCGGCGTGGCTTTAAGGAAGCGGTGTATGGTGTCGCGCGACACGGCGTTGCGCTGTGCCAGCGACCCGAAGCACACCGCGCGGCATTCGTGTGCCAGACTCTCCATCTCGGGCGTGAACGGAATGTTGTCCCACGCCACGCCTTCCTTTATGTCGTATGCCGGCACTCCCGCCTTGTCGAGCGTCACCTGCACCGTTCCCGTGGGGAAAGGCACCCTCGGCATGAGATGTCTCAGTCCCTTGCTGTCGAGCTCGGAGCATGTCTCGTCGCCCAGACTGTCGTCGCCCAGCGCGCTCACAGCCACCGTGTTCATGCCGAACTGTCCGGCATGATAGGCGAAGTTTGCCGGTGCGCCACCTAATTTCCTGCCGTCGGGAAGGACATCCCACAGAGCCTCCCCGAGTCCTGCTACAATATTTTTCATATGTCTTTCAGTGTTTTATGTTCTTTATGAAAGTAAGAAGATATACCACTCCCACAGCCATCACAGCCACGGCTCCCGTCTGTCCGGCGGCGTCGGCGGCGAATCCCATGAGCAGCGGGAACACCGTACCGCCGAAAAGACCCATTATCATCAGTCCCGACACCTCGTTCTGACGGTCGGGTACGGAGAGCAGAGCCTGCGAATAGACAAGCGAGAATACGTTGGAGTTGCCGTAGCCCACGAGCGCAATCGCAGTGTAGAGCACCGCCTCAGACGTGCCGAAGGCAAGTCCAGCCATGCTGAGAGCCATCATCAGGATGCTCACTGTGAAGAAAGCGCGGTGGTTCATCACACGCAGAATGAACGAACCCGTGAGACATCCCACTGTACGGAAGATGAAGTAGAGGCTCGTGGCGAACGCCGCCTCGTTGAGAGTCATGCCAAGTCGCTCCATGAGAATCTTGGGCGCGGTGGTGTTGCTTCCCACGTCAATGCCCACATGACACATTATTCCTACAAACGACAGCAGCACTACCGGTTTGCCGAGCAGTCGCAGGCAGTCGGCGAAACCCGACGCGCTGTCCCGCTGTCCGCCCTCGTCTATCGGTGTAGCCCACAGCAGCAGTGTCGCCGCAATGCCCACCACAAGATATATGGCGAACAGAACCTTCCATCCGAATCCGAACGAAGGCATTGCCGCCGTCGCTCCCCACATGGCGAGATAAGGCGCGAGGAACGAAGCTATGGCTTTGATGAACTGTCCGAAGGTGAGCGTGCTGGCGAGATGCTTGCCGCTGATGATGGAAGAGATGAGCGGATTGAGCGACGTCTGCATGAGCGCGTTGCCGATGCCGAGCAGCGAGAATGCCACGAGCATCACGGCGAAACTCTCGTCTATGAGAGGCATAAGCAGCGACGCGAGCGTCACCAGAAGCGACAGCAGCACGGTGTTCTTGCGTCCTATGCGGTTCATGAGCATGCCCGTGGGCACGCTGAAGATGAGAAACCAGAAGAACACGAGCGACGGCAGTATGTTTGCCGTTGAGTCGTTGAGCGCAAGGTCTTCCTTGACATAATTGGAGGCGATGCCCACCAGGTCGACAAATCCCATCGCGAAGAAGCAGAACATCACGGGGACAATGTAAATCGTCTTGTTTTGTTTCATAATGATTTGCGGTTTTTATTTTTCATTCGTCATTCTGGCTCCGGAGCGTCAGTCGGTCGCCGTAAGCTCATATACGTGGCTCGCGCCGTCAGCCGCCGAAAGCGCAGGCAAGCCTATCTTCATGAGCCAGTCGCCCGTGTAGGTACGCGCTTCAGCCTCGCGTCCGTCGGGCAGGTTTATCTCCTTGACGCTGTATGCGCGCTCCGGGTCGAGTCCGCGCAGCCTCACGTTCGGCACAGGTTCCTGATAGCGCGGATGCAGGTCGTAGGCGAAGAGCACGGCGCGGCTTCTGTCCTTCGACACGTAGTTTACGGCGGCGTGGTTGCCCTCATACGGAGATATGAGCCTGTACATGTCGCCGTCGAGGATGACAGGCTTCAGGCGGTTGTAGTTCTCCACACCCTTGCGGCAGAGATTGAGGTCCTGTTCGGACATCTTGCTCACGTCGATGTCGAATCCCAGCTTGCACAGGCTCGCCACGTCGAGCCTGAACTTGAGCGACGCCCCGCGGTTCCAGTCGGTCACGTGAGCCGCCATCGCCTTCACGGGGAAGAACTTCGACATGCTCCACTGTATGTATATGCGCTCGAAGGGGTCGGTGTTGTCGCTGCACCAGTATTCGGTGAAATACTTCAGAGCCTCATAGTCGCAGCGCGATCCTCCACCCGAGCAGAGCATCATCGGCACGTCCGGATATTTAGCCTTCAGTCTGCGGAGCACGTTGTACAGCCCACGCACGTAGTCCACATACAGGTTGCCCTGCCTCTTCTTCAGGTAAGGCGAGCGTATGTTGGTGATGGGGCTGTTGCAGTCCCACTTGAAGTAAGCCACACCGGGGTTGTCGGTGAGTATCTTGTCAGCGACGCCGAACACATAGTCCTGCACCTTCGGATTGGCAAGGTCGAGCACAAGCTGGTTGCGGTAGTAGTAGGTGTCGCGCCCGTTCTGCGTTATCACCCAGTCGGGATGCTCCTCGTAGAGGCGGCTCTTGGGGTTCACCATCTCCGGCTCTATCCATATGCCGAACTTCACTCCCGCCTTCTCAGCGGCAGCCGTCAGCCCTGCGATGCCCTGCGGCAGCTTCACCGGGTTAGGCTCCCAGTCGCCCAGACCTGCCCGGTCGTTGTCGCGCGGATACTTCGATGCGAACCATCCGTCGTCAAGAAGGAACATGTCCACTCCCAGCCGTGCGGCATCCTGCATCACTCCGGCGAGCTTCTCCTGGTTGAAGTCAAACCCTGTGCTCTCCCAGTTGTTAAGGAGCGTCATGCGTGTTCCCTTTCCGTCCTTCAGCTGGTAGAGCCTTGCCCAGTCGTGCAGGTTGCGGCTTGCCTCTCCCGTACCGTTGTCGCTGAGGGTGAAGATGAACTCCGGTGTGACGAACGTCTCGCCAGCCTTCAGCCTGTAGTCGGACGCATAAGGGTTTATTCCCGGTATGACGCGCAGTCCGCCCACGTTGTCCACCTCGAACGTACAGCTGAAGTTGCCCGTCCATCCTATCGTTCCGAGCAATGCCCGTCCGGCGTTCTCCTGCGCCGGAGAGCCTATGCCCAGCTCGAAGAACGGCTGCATGAACATCGCCGCGCGCGTTCCCAGCTTGGTGTCGATGGTTTTCTTTCCGAACGTGAGCTGCTGTGTGGCAGGCTGCGCCTCACGTGCCCATTCGCCGTGATAGTTGGTGAGATAGTATGCCGGCTCGTTGAAGTAGAGCATGGTGCTCGCATATCTCCACAGCGTGATGTCCGACTTCTCCCCGTGCTTTATCTCGCTCCACGCCTTGATGACGTTCTGCCGTGTGTAGGCGGCGTAGTGGAGGGTCACCTCAAGCGGGTATTTCCTGTCGGCAAGACGTATCACCGTCTCCGTGCCTCCGTCGATGGCGCGTGTCTGCGAGTCCTTATAATAAAGATAGGTGGTCATGTCTCCGTCGGCATGCGTCACCGCCAGAGCAGGCTCGAAGAAGTCCTCTCCGCCCGAAGCCATGTACGCCTCGTGTCCCCTTTGGCTCACGCTGCCGTCTGTTCCGGTGTATACGCTCCATCCGAACCGTGAGGCGTCGTCGGCGTTGAGCAGTCGGTCGCCGAGATAAACCATGTATAGCCGTCCCTTGTCGTTCACCTGGAATATCATGTCGGTGTTGTCGGTGCTTACGCGGATGGTCTTCTGTCCGTCGGCGTCCGCCGGGAGTGCGAGTATCAGCAAGGCTGACACCATAAGTAAGAGTTTTCTCATCAGAATGTGTTTTTATAAGATTGTATTAAATAGATTTACAATAATCATAACGCACGGAGGCGTTATGATATTGTGTCTACAGGCTTATTTTGTGCAACTTCACATTTCTGAAAGCCGCCGTTCCGCCTTCGGTATAGAACCGCAGCGAGTCGTATGGGCTTGTAGGGAACACGAGATTGGTCATGGCAATGCGTCCACCGTCGACGAACAGTTCCACCGAACACTTGTCTACGAATATGTCCACATGATAGGTCTTGCCTTCGCAAAGTTCCAGCGGAGCCCATGTGCCGAGCGCGAAGTCGTTCTTGTAGTTCACGGCGTTCTCAATGCGCATAGGCTTTCTGTTCTCTTTCGCACGCTGCGCGTCGGCTTTCTTCTCTATGTCGTGAGGCTCAGCCTTCAGTCCGAAGTCGGTCAGTCCGCTCTGCGTACGGTCTGTCACGATGCGCCTGTTCCTCATGTCAAGATATATGACGGTCTTTTCTCCCTTTCCGTTGTAAATCTCCAGTCCTGCAACGCCTGCCTCTCCCGGGGTTATGTCAGCCTCTATCTCGAACGCCCCGTCACATCCGTCAGCCACCGCCGCCTTGTCTTCAGAGCCGTCTACCCTCATGTCGGGCACATTCCTTGTGTCTTTCCTCAACGCCCTTATCTCCGGCGCCACGTCGGCAGCCACATAGTAGCGTCCGTCCTTGGTGTAGAGCGACAGCTCCCGAGGCAGGGCGTTGGCACCCCTGTACTGCTTTATCGGGGTGACGTTGGCATACTGCCAGTTGCTCATCCATGGCAGTGCGATTACCCTGTCGCCTGTGTTTGAGAAGCACACTGTGGCATAATGGTCCTTGCCGTAGTCGAGCCACTTGGGCGTGTGCGGGTCGTCGAGACATCTGAACTCCTTGCCGTCGAAGTCTCCCACGAAGTATTCTGTCGCGCTGCCACCGAAAAGACAGCCCGGATTGACGTTCATGAGCATGACATACTTCATGTTGTTCATGTCGCCGTTGACAGGCAGCCGCACGAAGTCAGGGCACTCATACTGTGACGGCTGCATGCCGTATCCGCGTCCGAATGCGCTGACATACGTCCACTTCTTCAGGTTGTCAGACTTGTAGAAGCGCATTTCCTTGTCTGCCGAGACAATCATATACCATGCTCCGGCAGGCTCATACCAGAACACTTTCGGGTCGCGGAAGTCCTTCAGTCCGTCGAACGGGCGCAGTACGGGGTTTCCCTCATACTTCGTGAACGTGCGTCCGTTGTCGGTGCTGTATGCCATGCACTGTATCTGTCCGTTCCTGTCGCTCGCCGAAGTGTAGAGCGCGATGATGGCACCCTTGCCATATCCGGCTGTGTTTTCCTTGTCCACCACAGAGCTTCCAGAGAAGATGTGCCCCATGGTGTCGCGCGCTATGGCAGGCTCCATCTCCCTCCAGTGTGCGAGGTCGGTGCTCACGGCGTGTCCCCAGTGCATGTTTCCCCACTTCGAGCCGTAAGGGTTGTACTGGAAATAGAGATGATACTCGCCGTCCTTGTATACCATACCGTTGGCGTCGTTCATCCATCCGTATGACGGAGTGTGATGGTAAAGCGGGCGGTAGTAGTCGGTATTCGCCACGCTCCACGTGTCAGACGTCCTCAGCGATCTGAGCGCGAGAGCGTCATGACTGATGTTCAGAATCCTGACAACGGCTTTGCTGCCGCCGCCCAATGCGAATGGCACGCAGTAGTCTGTCCTGTCCTGTGCGAGGCGCACGTCCATCCAAGTGTCAGCCGGAGAGCCTGTGTCGAGCAACACCCGTGCCTCTCCCTTGTCTTCCTCCACTGGGAGGATGAGATATTTCTGCGGATTGTCTATCACGACAACCGTCGTGTCGCCGCTGCGGCTCACTTTGATGTCCTGCGCAACGGCAGCCTGTGCGGCGAGAGAAACAGCCGCAAGGGCAATGGTCTTGATAAAAACGATTTTTTTCATAGATTTGTTCGGATTGTCAGTTATTATATTTTGAACGGTTGTAAAGAAAGGTTGTCCTGCCGCACCGTCAGCCGTCATGCGTGCGGGACAGCCCTTGCGGTCAGAATCTGAGCGATGCGGAGAACTCCACTGTGAACGGACGCAGGTAGCTTCCGGTCATGAGGTGACCGTCATACTGTTTCGCCTCGTCCTTTGTTATAAGCTCCGCTCCGGCTATGCTTCCCTTCGCTCCGGTCTGGTTGAGGAAGTTCACCACGGTGCATCCGAGCGACAGCTTCCTGTTCACCTGCCAGTTCACTCCTCCGAAGGTCTCCCAGTGTCCGTTGAAGTAGTAAGCCTCATTGATGTTGGCGTAGGTCTTGCTGAAGTAGCGGAAGCTTGTCCATATCTTCAGGTCGTCGGTTATCATGTAGCTCGGGTCGAACTCTATGAGCACCTGCGGTATCTCAGCCACGATGTTTCCTGTTGCGTTGATTCTCCCCTCATATCCGTCTGAGAAGGTGACTGACGTCTCATATTTCTTATATGTGGGTTTCTGGTATGTGAAAAGGAAGTGTATGTCGAGTCCCTTCACAGGATGCGCCATCACGTCAGTTGTCCATCCGATGGTCTGTATGTCGTATGTGAGCGGCGCAGCCATTATCTCCCCGCCGTGCTGGAGGTTGAGCGTGGAGTTGTTGTTTGTCTTTGAGATGTATGAGAAAAGCGAGGTGAGGCTCAGCCAAGAGTTGTTGTAGTATATTCCGGCACGTCCGAGCGGCACTGAGATTCTGTCGGTGTTGGGCAGTGTGGCGGGCGAGAAGTTCTCGAAACGCGGATGCTGCACGATGTATGTGAAGTCGCCTGTCAGTCCGAAGTTACCTGTGAGCCGGTATGTGAGGGCGGCAGTAAGGTCGTAGTTCAGCCAGTCGTAGCTCAGTGGAGTGGGTGTGATTTTTGTCCCGTCAGGTGCTGTCGCGCCCAAGTGATAGTCGGCGAAGCGTCCCACATATTGCCCCTCGGCGTTTCTCACAGCCGCGTTCTCTCCTTTGAGCGACTGCCATTCGAGGCGCGCGCCGTAGTAAACATTGAACTTCGGAGTGATGTCCCAGTCGTGTGTGAGATAAAGCGCGAGCTTGTTCTCGTGTCCCTTGTAATATTCGGATGCGTTCTTGTTGAAGTCGTAAAAATAGTCGCTGCGTCTGGCGGCGTCGTATACCCTCACCGGATAACCGCCGTCGGCAGGCACGCTCTGGTCGTACATCGTGGTGTTGGACGTATAGTCCACGTTGTAATACCACTCGTTCACACCTATGCGCAGGGTTGATGTGGCGAACTTCTTCGACAGCTCCGAGGTGAGGAGCAGCTCGTCTATGTCGCCCGAGTTGAGGCACGACATGCGCGTCTGCACATATTCTCCGGTATAGGGAGTGAGCTGTCCGCCGATGCCCCGGGTCACATAGTTGTAGCTGTTGCCGTCCTTCACGTTGATGAGCGACATTGGAGTCTGGTAGACCAGTGCTCCGTGCGCGTTGTCATAGCGTCCTGCCACTTTCCACGTGAGTCCGTTGTCCCATTTGTAAGTGTTCATCAGCGACACCTCGCTCGAGCGGTTGGCTATGGCGTCATAGAGTGTGGTCTGCTTCAGTTCGCCCGTGCGCATGTCACGATAGGTCATCGTGTTGTCCTTGGGAAGATACGAGGTTGTGCCGAGCCTGAATCCCCCATATTCCTTCACGCTGCCGTCTCCGGCATAGATGAACGGAGCCGACTGTGTGGCGTAAGTGTATACGGGGTGGCTGTTGGAATAGCGGTACATTGCCGTGAACTCACCCCTGCCCTCGCTGTAGCGTCTGGTGAGAGCCGCCTTGTATATCTGCGTGCGGTCCTGAAAGGGCGTAGACCTTATCTTGAACGTTCCCGGGTCGAAGTCCTGATAAAGGCTTGTGCTGTAATACCATCCCTTTCCGATGGAGCCGTTGAGGTTGAGCGAGAACTCCTGCAAGCCGAAGTGGTTCGACTTGTAGTCGAGTCTGCCGTTGAATCCTTCCCGTCCCAGCTGCGTGAACGAGTTGACGGCATATCCTATGTTTCCGGTAGTGATTGCCGTCTCCGAGATTTTGAGCAGTCCCACATGGCTCAGGCTCGCGTCCGAGCGCCAGTTGGAGTTGATAGAGTGAGGATTGGTGGCGTAGGTGACGGGCAGTCCGTTCTCCAGCACATTCACGTCGGCAGAGGGCAGTCCTATCTGTATCTCCCTCGGTCCGTTTGCGCTTGAGGCGTTGAGCATCACGTTGCGGTTGCCTTCCTCCTTTCCGGAGCCTTCATCGCCTGTAGCTGTCTGTTGCGCGTGTACATAAGAGCATGCGAGCAATGACATGAACGCCACTGTGCGGAATCTTGCTTTTGTGTGATTGAGTGTTCTCATAACGGTAAAATAAAAAAGAGTTGTTGTCGTTTTAGTTATTCAATTTTTTTCTGCCGCAAATGTATGAATTAAGCGTAAACTGCTGTTACATATATGTTTCAGAGTATATAAAAAATCGTTCATGTAACATTTTTGACAGGTTTTGAACGATTTTTTCAAACCACCGTATCATGCGGACAGGCATCCGGCGCACGGCAAGGCTCACGGCAGGGAACGCCATGCAGCTTTCTGTGACGGAGCCCGTCGCAGTCTTGTCGCGCATTCTCAACCGCATTGCAAAGCCGTTGAAACCGCGCGGTAACATCGTATGTGTAGTTTTGCACGACCAAACAAAGCTATATTATGAACAGATTTTTACTTTCAGGATCGCTGGCGATGCTGCTTGCAGGACATGTATTGGGCCTTCAGGCGGACAACACCGGCACAATCAAGGGCGACGCCGACATGAGGACAGGCGACGTGAAGACCTACAGCGTGGACGAAAACGCTGACGTGACAGACTACCGCTGGCTGCCTGCCACGGGCTGCGACATCGTGGATGGACAGGGCACTCCCACGGCAAGGATAAGAGCCACGTTCATCGCGCAGGACAGTCCGATGATGGTGGAGCGCACCTTCAACGACGGCACGAAGGACACGCTGTCGCTCGACATGACCTTCCACCGCTATGTGAAGGGCTTCACAGACCATTCCATCAAACCGGGCGAGAGCATAGAGATAGCCGGAAAGACATACACCGAGGCTGACATCTACTATGAGCCCGTGACCGGTGACGACGGCTATGAGCAGGTGATGGCACACCGCGTGACGGTGGACCTCGAGGGCGCGCCATACCGCAAGATGACCGAGCCTTACCTGCAGACAGCCACCGACCACTCCATATGGATAAGCTGGAAGACCGACTTCGACAACACTCCGGAGGTGATGTTCGGCAAGTCTGAGGACAATCTCGACGCAACCGTGGGGGGAACAGCCGGCAAACTGTCGGACACTTACTTCTGGAACTCGGTGAAGCTCACCTCGCTCGAGCCCAACACCATATATTATTATAAGGTGAGGAGCGGCTCTGAGGAAAGCCCCGTCTACCGATTCCGCACCATGCCGGAGAAAGGCGGAAAGACTCCCATGCGCATACTACTCATGGGCGACCACCAGCTCAAGAAGCGCAGCGGATATGAATGGCTCATGCAGGCTGCCAAAAGAAAGATAAACGAGAAATACGGCAACCTCGAGGAGAACATCAACATGATAATGAACGTGGGCGACCAGGTGGACAACGGAACGCTCGACCAGTATGAGCTCGTGAACTACTGGAAGAACAGGCAGATGTCGCCCTACCTCCCCATCATGACGGCTGTGGGCAACCACGACACTTACAGCGACCCGGGCATGGAGCGGTATGCCGCGCACAACCACTTCGAGGAGCTGGAGTATCAGGGCATAAAGAGCGGCACGGAGAACTATTACGCCTATCAGGCAGGACGCATACTCTTCGTGGTGCTGAGCACCGAACACACGGGCGAGGAGCAGAAGAGCTGGGTGAGGAAGGTGGTTGACGCCGCAAAGAACGACGACAGCGTGGACTTCATCATCAGCGTGAACCACCGTCCGATACAGGCGGAGCAGTATATAGGCGACATATCGGCGTGGGCAAGAAACGAGATAATGCCAATACTCTCGGAGACTCCCAAGCATGTGCTCAACTACGGAGGACACCACCACCTCTATCACCGCGGACAGATAGCCGACTATCCGCTCTATCACATCATAAACGGAGCGGCGTCATACGACCAGCTGTGGGGAATGTCGTCGGAGCAAGACTATGACGACGTGCAGAAAACCATTGACTACTGGGGCTACCAGATACTGGAGTTCGACTTCGAGAAGAAGGAGATGAGGGCTGAGTGCTACGCCATAGGCAACAAGGGACTCGTGGTGGACAACATCCTCATAGACTCCTTCCACCGCTCATTCGGCAAGGCGGCGCCCGAGAGACCCGAGCTCGGAGAGGTGGACAGCGAGGTGGAGCTGCCCTACACGTTCCACGCCAGCCCATACAAGACACAGAGCGGAGAGAAGCTCAACACCGTGCAGTATCAGTTCTCTACCAACGTGAACTTCTCAGCAATATCGCTCAACGTGGTGAGAGACGTGGAGAACCTCTACGGCTCTACCGGAGCCCCGCTCTATCTGCCCATAGACCTCAACCACAATCAGGACATAACCGAATATACACTGCCCTCGCGCGGACTGGGCAACGGCACATACTACGTTCGGGTGAGATACCGCGACGAGAATCTGGAGTGGTCGGAATGGTCGGAGCCGAAGGAGTTCGAGGTGACGGGAAGCGTCATAAGCGAGCCGCTGATCACCATAGAAAAGAAAGTGTATGAGCCGGGAAGCGAGATAGAGATATCCTATGCCAACGCGCCGGTGGGCAAGAACGCATGGATAGGAATATACCGCAATGGCGAGACTCCCGGAGGAGAGGGAGCAGGCACGACGACATCATACAAATGGAACTACACGTCGCAGGCTGCCGGATCGTTGAAGTTCACCATCGACGAGGTGAACGAATACTACGCCGTGCTGTTCGCCGACGAGGGCTACACAGAGATAACGGAGCGGCTGCCGTTCTACTTCGGACCGGTGCCTGAGCTGTCGCTGGAGAAGGACAAGTATGAGGTGGGCGAGGACATAAGCATCACGTTCGCCAACGCGCCTGGACTGAAGGACGACTGGATAGGCATCTACCGCATGGGCGAAGTGCCGGGAACGTCAGACCTCTCAGACTCATGGGACTACACCGGAGAGGCTAAAGAGGGTGTGATGACGCTCACGAACGACCTGCCGAAAGGCTATTACTTCGTGAACTACTTTACGCGCGGAAAGTACTTCGAACCGTCGGAGAGGCTCATGTTCGCCATCGGAGACAACATCTCTTCGGTGAGTCTTGACAAGACGGAGTATCTCTGCGACGAGGACATCACCATACACTACCACGAGGCTCCGGGCACACCGAAAGACTGGATAGGCGTGTATGAGGAAGGAAAAGTGCCGGGCGTGGACGACCTCGACGGATTCTTCTACACCTACGGAAGCATCGACGGGAAAATAGAGATAAAGGCGGGCGACCTCAAGCCGGGCAAATATTTCTGCTCGCTCTACATCAACGACTCGTGGGACGAGGTGTCGGAGAGGAAGCACTTCACCGTGAGCGAGCTGTCGACAGACATATCCTCCGTAAAGGAAGGGATGAGGGTGTATGCGGAGAACGGCGTGCTCTACATCTCGTCAGACAGGGAGTGCAAGGTGGACGTGTATCGTCCGGACGGCACGAGGAAGGCGCGTCTGAACGTGAAACGCGGACTGAACAGCTACGGCACTCTCGGAAAGGGCTTGTACATCGTAGGAGGCAGGAAGCTGGTGACGGACTGAACAGCCGCCTACGGACAGTGAGCGTCAGCCCCGCACGCCATGGTGCGCGCTTCAGGCAAAGGTATGCATATATATGCAAAAAGTCGGGCGGCATATGCATGGATGCGGGGGCATAACTCAAAATCAAGCCGCCTGTTGCGTACGGAATGTTTTTCAGAGGCAAATACACCGTTCTCGGAGACTTAGCGCAACCCGCTGCCGGTCAGCGGGTTGCGTTTTTCATGCCCGTCAGTCACGCCCTTCGGCTATGCAGAAGAGCCTTTATGGGTCACCGATACGGGCTTTCCGGCACGGTGGAAGACGCTTTGCCGTGAGCTGAAAGAGCGCGTTCCGTGGCGCGGAAGAGCCTTTTCCGCAGTGAGAAAGGAATATTCCAGTCGTCCGGCTTCGCCTTTGCAGTCACAGAAAAGGCTTTCCGGTGTGAGGAAGGACACGTCATGGCGCACGGCGTTTCCTGTTTTGCAAAAATGTTTTGTCAATATTTTTTACCGTCGGAAACGTATATTTATGCAACGGCGCGACGCTTTTACGGAATATTTTCGCGTGCGTTTGTTATGTTTATTCGGAAATTATCCTTATTTTTGTCAGACTTATATGATAAGCGGAAAAATTTTAAATTAAAACCCCAAAAATTAAAGATTATGAAGAAAATCGCATTTCTGGCGGTACTCGCCGTCATTGCATCATGCGGAAACAAACCTGTAAAACAAGCCGAACGGAAAACACTGAAGGAGTCGTCGTTCTTAGGCGACTTCGTGACAGAGGAATATGCCCAGCGCGCCGAGGGCAACGACTGGACGGCGGTGAGCATAACGGAGACATCTGACTCTACCGCACACATAAGCATACGTTCAAGAGCCGACATAAAGAAACCTTCGTGCACCTTCGACGGTGACGGCATACTTACGCCTGACGGTGACTCTCTTGTTGTCGAGACAGAAGGAAACCACATATATTTCACCCTTCGCGATGACACTCTTGGCATTTCATCAGACGACGACACCATCCTTTATTATTACTGTTCGGGCGGAGGTACCTTGAAAGGAGATTATGTGAGGCTGCATGAGCCGCTTGACAACCGCCAGCTCAAAGAGGAAGCGAAGAAGGCTGAATAGGAGTATTCCGGGAAGACATTCCGCCACGTTGCTTATGCATATGTGGCGGCAGGTGTGTGTAATGGAAAAGCGGCGGAGAGCCGCTTTTCTTTTTTATCAGACTGTGCGTGACGCGACGCATGCGGCGCGGCGGGAATAATGCTTGCGGAGAGTGGCTGTGGCATGCGTTGTTTTCTTGAATATGGAGAAACGGATGGGCGCGTATGGTTGTCGGGAAAATATTTCTTGCGTTGCCACTATGGCGTAATTTATTGGAAAACATATAGTTGCATGGGTTGTGTAACGTATGTCCAAATGTAAAAAAACGTTAACTACCCCTATAAGCTATTGCATCCGGCAGGGCGTTGTTATATCTTTGCATAAGACAAGCGGCGGCTCGGCAGTGTCAAGTCAGGCAAGACTCGGTCTTCCCTGATTGCCGTTGCTCTCGCCTTGCAATATCTTTGTGACGTCTGACAGGGGATGAAGAAAAACACGGTACCTTAGTAATCCCGCACCGGCAGAGGATATCTGCCGTATTGACAGCCAGCCGGAGGCATACTCATGGATGGTTGGGGAGAAAAACACAAACATACACACAAAAATGGAAAAAACAGTACAGACACTTTGGACAGGGCACAAAAGCCTTGTCAGGGACAGCTTTGGCTGGCTCGAACCGCAGTATCATCTCATGGCGTGGGCACTGAGCTGCCTGATGCTGAGGGAGAGTTATGACGACGTGGAGCTTTACACCGACTCTGAGGGAGCGGCGGTGCTCATAGACCGTCTAAGGCTGCCTTACACGCAGGTGAGGGTGTGTTATGACCGTCTTGACATACCTGAACCGCACTGGGCTTACGCCAAGATGATGACATACTCGATGCAGGACACGCCTTTCATACACGTTGACGGCGACATATTCGTGCCAAGGAGGCTCGCCGCCGACATAGGTTCGTGTGGACTCATAGCGCAGAACGAGGAGGAGGGCACGGCTTATTATAAGAACATTATGGACGGTCTGGACACACGTGACATGGTGATGCCGAGCTGCCTGCACGAGGAGCTGGCACGGCAGTCAATCGGCTCTTACAACGCGGGAGTGCTGGGCGGCAGCGACACAGGTTTCATACAACGCTACTGCGAGACGGCGTTCCGCATAATAAGGGACAACGGGCTTGACCGCGCGGACAGCGGACGGCTGAACGGCAACTATAACCTGATGTTCGAGCAGGTGCTGTTCTATGCCATGGTGAAGGCGGAGAGGAGGAAGGTGACGACGCTGTTCGCAGGAAGGACGTGCGACAACGGATATACCTACGGTGAGTTCTGCGACTTCCTCAACATCAGCCGGCGTCCGCTGCTGCATCTTCTGGGCGGACACAAACGCAACGCCAAGGCGTGCGCGCTGCTTGCCAGGACGCTGCTCGGGAGGTATCCTGAATATTTCTGGAGAATAGCGGAGATGTTCGGCGGGAGGCATCCGAGGCTTTCGGGCATGCCGGTGGCGGAGGCGGACAGGCTGTCTGCCGTGAGGTGCGTCGCCTCTTACGCTGACTGGCTGGAGGAGAGGAAACGGGAATGGGACACCGTTGAGCGTTACAGGCTCATACGGCAGGAGGAGCTGGCGGCACGTGTGGTGGAGTTCTTCAACATCGGTGAGGAACGTAGGGACGGATGTGTGCTTGCCGTGAATCCTTACATGCGGATATTCTCCATCCCTGAGAGATGGCACACGGAGGCGCGGGCACTGCTCATATCCTCGCTCTGCGGGCACTGGACGTGTGGCATGCGCGACATAGCGTGCGTGCCGACGGTGACGGGAAAGGGCTACAGGGAGATTGTGCTCAACGACCTGTGCTTCAACATCCTGTCACTGCTGCGCCGCGAACAGACATGGCGCGAGCTGCGCAAGGGCATCATGGCGTGCGTGGCGGACAGGCTGAAGATGGACGCGACGTATGTGGACGGATGCGTGAGGGACGCGGTGGAGAGACTGATGGTGGAGGGAGCTGTGACGTGGGGAAAAAGGTAAAAAAGTAAAAGGGTAAAAAGGAGAGGGTGAGAAGGTTGGAAGGTGAGAATGGGGGATGGTGGGAAGGTGAGAGGGTGAGAAAGCGAGAAGGGATGCCGGACGGTCCGGTGTTTATTAATAAATTAAAAATTAAATGATTATGAAAAAGAATGTGACAAATGAAGGTCTGAGACTTATTGGGAATGAGGCTCAGATGAGTATGAAACCAAGTGCGAGAATGATGAGAGCGGCGAGTGCGTGCGGAAGTGGAAGCGGCTGTGGTAGCGGAAGTGGCTGCGGCTGTGGCTATGGAAGTGGTTGCGGAAGTGGCTGTGGTTGCGGAAGCGGTGATGAACCTGACAAAGACTTTAATGCTAATGATAAAAGTGTATTTTTTTGTGGCGAATATAAAATAGAAATTAGTACTACAATAGCATATACATTGGATACAAATACTTCATCTGCTAAAAACATCAATATACATTGTAATGTAGTATCAGGTGTAGGGTATATAAAAGGGAAAAAATACACTGTAGATAATGCCGGAGCTACGGCTTCTATATCTGAGGCATCAGGTAGTATACAGAAGTCATTTGAATTCAACATATTTGTAAATGTTGAGGATGCTGGAAGTAAAAAAATAAAAGCTAATGTTTCTATAAGCAACGATATAGGAAATAAATTTATAATGGTAAATGCTTCTTTTAAAGAAGAATAAATGCTTTAATATACAGGAGAGGAGAACGCATCTTCTCTCCTGTAAAAAATTGTGTAAAATATAGTTATGAATATTTATTTAAACTTCCGTATTTTCTTTTTGCTTAATATATTCACTATATTTGAAATATATATATATTAAATGAAAACCACACAAAAGATTTAGATTATGAATAAGTTTAGTATTATTGCGGCACTTTTGCTGTTAGCTGTTCCGTTGACGATGGCTGCGGGACAAAAGAAGAAAATAGAGGGTGGTACTACTCTGGAGAAAGTTACATCCCCGGTTACAACGAAAAATGATGAGGCGAAACATAAATTCATTTTTTGTTACAAATATGCATGGGACAAAAAGAATGAAGATCCTATAGAGATTTATGCGATAGTGGATTATTACAAGGAAGGAAACAACTTCAATGACTTGGACATAAAGGTTTTCACAACCCGTGATTTGGAAAGGGCTACACAAAGAAAGGAAGCTAATCGTTTTCTGTTAGGAAACGTCAAAGGACCTGAATTTAAGAAGAACATAGAGGTTGTTCTTGCAGACTCTCCTTATGCTTTTCGGAATGAAAAGGAATATCCAAAGGGTGTGCTTTTGTGCAAGATGCAGATATGTTTCAATATAAAGGACAGCGTCTATGCACCTTTTATCCGTAAGTGCAAGATCAAATATCGCAAGATGAAAGACAAATACAAAGAACGTATGAGCAGTAATCCTAATATAACGATAGTTTATGACGGTAACGGCAATTTATTGTATGCGGATTCGGAAGGAAAACATCATGTACGCAAGAAGAAATGACGACAATCTCCGGATTCACGATAAATAGAGAATGCTTGCATCATACAATAATGTTTTGTATATTTGCGATGTCCTATAAATATGTTTGACAAACAACAATCTCTTAACTGATGGTAAATATGAATAATATGAAAAGCATCCGTCTAATGCGTATACTTTCAATAGCAGCCATGCTGCTGTCGTTCGTTGTCACTGCCGATGCGCAGCGTGTGAGCAAGCGTTTCCCCGAGATAACTTTTTGGGATTATACGTTCCGGGGTAAGGCAGACTCGGTGGACTGCATATATAATAAATGGAATGAACTGTACATCTCAGGCTTCGACACCGACTGCAAGGGCACGTTCTGGTTTGCCGGCGGCAATCCTCTGCGTGTGTCGTGCTTCAAGGGGACTAAGTTGCAGTGGCGGCGTGAGGTGTCCGACGGATTCACAAAATTAGCGTTGTTCCGTCTTCGTGGCGACAGCCTTTATATGGTCCATAACATGAAGCGTGAGCTGATAGTGATGAGTAAGGACGGCAGTGGCTCCGTACGCCACACAAAACTTCCTGTTGACAGCATAAAGGACGGCGTGATGCATGAAAGCCACTTTGTGCTCAAAAGCAACGAACTGAAGTATAAAATATTGGGCGATTACTACGAGCTGAGTTTCTTCAACTATGACGGGACGCTGCTATGGAAGGATACTGTAGATTATGAAATGATGAACAAACAGATGAGACCGGCACCTGATTATTATGACCAGAATACACGTAATGAATATGGCAGAAGAATAGCGGAATACATAAACCCGAACGTAGACTATAAGGGTAAGTTCTACAGCACGGATTTGTATACGAGGGGATTGACTTTCTACTTGAATACGGACATGGAAGGGAAGCCTATGATTAAGGAATACGAGTGGGGGAATCTGTTCGGTCTTACTTTAGATGACGAGTACTGGCCACATCCTGCATTTAACGATATGACTGACGGTTTCGCCAGCACCGATTTCTGTGACTCAAGTATATTCAGGGGCACACACCTTTATTATATATTTTATCTTAATCCGCATTTCACCGTGCTTGACTTCGATATAGAAAAGATATTCCCCGAGTACGTGAAATGTTACAAGTATTCCATCACTTACTTGGGAGACAAGGAACTTCCGGAGGCAGTTGCCGAATAACAATGATATTAATATGAAAAGCATCCGTCTAATGCGTATACTTTCAATCGCAGCCATGCTGCTGTCGTTTGTTGTCACTGCCGACGCGCAGCGTGTAAGCAACCGTTTCCCAGAGATAACTTATTGGGACTTTGCGTTACGGGACAAGGCAGATTCGGTAGACCACATATATAATAAAAAACTCGGTTTATATTTCACCGGTTTTGACACCGACTGCAAGGGCACGTTCTGCTTTGCAGGCGGCAGTCCTCTGCGAGTGTCGTGCTTCAAGGGCAATAGGTTGCTGTGGCGACGTGAGGTAGCAGACGAACGGACCAGATGCTCTCTGTTCCGTATGCGTGGTGACAAAGTATATCTGGTTCATGACATGAAGCGGGAGCTGATAGTGATGAGTAAGGAGGACGGATCTGTGCGTCATATAAAGCTTCCTGTGGACAGCATTGTTGGAGGATTTATGCATAATAACTATATCGTTCTCAGAAGCGACGAGGTTAAAAATAAAGATATGAGATTCAACTACGAGCTGAGTTTCTTCAACTATGAAGGTAGGCTGCTGTGGAAGGATACTGTTGACATATATATGATAGAGCAATGCATGAAACCTGTGCCAGAATGTTGCTGCAATCCTAATGTGGCTTCGAGCTATGATTATAAAGGTATGTTTCATGGAACGGCATTGTATGAGAGTTTGTGGGAATTCACATTGAATCTGAGAGGACCGGACGATATGCCTACCATTAAGGAATATGACCTGAGTGATGATGTATATGAAGGAAAACTGTTCAATACGATAAATTTCACAGACCTGGAGGATGATGATTGTCATTTTGGATATTGGGATGGAAACATATATCGTGGGACACACCTGTATGAATTGACCGGACAATGGGATTCCGGCATACTCACGGTTATAGACTTCGATATAGAAAAGATGTTCCCGGAATATATGAGACATTATAAGAGGTGGGCAAAATACATAGGAGATAAGGAAATTAAGGATTTGGAAAAGTTGTTCCATAAAAATATAAGGTTATGAATATTGCAAGACTGTTTGCGGCATTTTTGCTGTTATCTGCTCCGTTGACGATGGCGGCGGGACAAAAGGATAGAATAGAACGTGAAGAATTGACAGTATCGTATAATGACAGCTCAGACACTTCATCCGAAGATATGAAATCTGGAGTTTTTTCAACTAACCAGTATATATGGGACAAGAAGAATAAAGAGCGTATAGAAGTGTGGACATTAGCGATTTTCCATAAGGACGGCAATAACTTCAATGATCTTAGAATAATAATAATAACAATACGTAAAGGTGTCGCAGGCTATCCGGAAAGGTCGGAAGCGCATGAATTTCATTTAGGAAAAGTAAAGGGACCTGTTTTTAATAAGAATCTTGAGATTGTGCTTGCAGACTCGCGTCGCCCGTTGTGGAACGTAAAGGAATATCCGAAGGGCGTGCTTGTATGCAGGCTTAAATTGTGTTTTAATGTAAACGACGGTCCTTCTAAAGAAAGAAGTATCTGTAAGTATAAGATAAAATACCGCAAGATGAAGGACAAATATAAGAACCGCATTCATGTGAACTGCCATAAAGGCTATGGCGTAGAATATGACAGTCGCGGCAATGTGATATATTTTGATTCAGAGGGAAAGCCGCATAAACGGGAATGACTCTCAATAATATATACTGAAGAATACTTGTAGCAAACAGTAATGTTTTTATGTATTTGCGATGTCCTATAAATATGTTTAACAAACAACAATCTCTTAACTGATGATAAATATGAATAATATGAAAAGCATATATTTAATGCGTACACTTTCAATAATAGCCATGTTGCTGTCGTTTGTCGTCACTGCCGACGCGCAGCGTGTGAGGAATGGTTTTCCCGAGATAACCCTTTGGGAATTTGCGTTCCGTGGTGACCCAAACTCAATAGACTGTATATATGACAAAAACAATAACGAACTGTTTCTTTCCGGTTTTGATACCGACGGCAAGGGCACGTTCTGGTTTGCCGGTGGCAGTCCTCTGCGTGTGTCGTGCTTCAAGGGAACAAAACTGCAGTGGCGGCGTGAGGTGTCTGCGGAGAGCACGAAGTTAGCGTTGTTCCGCCTTTGCGGTGACAGCCTTTATCTGGCTCATGACATGAACCGGGAGCTGATAGTTTTGAGCAAGGACGGCAACGGCACTGTGCGCCATACAAAACTTCCTGTGGACAGCATAGAGCACGGTGTGATGCATGAGAAATACTTTGTGCTGAGAAGCAACGAGTTGAAGTATAACGGATGGAGGAATCATTTTGAGCTGACTTTCTTCAATTATGACGGGTCACTGATGTTAAGGGACACTGTAAGCCGTGAGATGGTGGAAAAATACATGAGACCCGCTCCAGACTATCATTACCAGAACACCCGTGAAAGAAACAATCCCGGAATCACGAGAGAAGTATACATTCATTATGATTATAAAGGTATGTTTTATGGCATGCCATTATATGAGAGCGGATTCAAGTTTTATCTGAATACTGCCGGAGAAGACGGGGAGCCGATGTCTCGAAGTTATAGTATTGAGGATATATTTGATGTGGACGGACCGGAACGTGCATGGCCTGTGGAACCTATTACAGACAGAACGTTTGACAAGTATCATTTCACTCTGCCGGAGTCGAGCATGCTTCGCGGGACACATCTTTATGAAACGTATTATCAGCGTTCCGGTGTTTTCACTGTGATAGACTTCGATGTAGAAAAGATTTTCCCCGAGTATGTGGAAAACTATAAGAAATCTGACGATTACTTGGGAGACAAGGAACTTCCTGACATAAGAGAATCATTATAAATGATAAATACACTTGCATCATACAATGGTGTTTTGTATATTTGCGATGTCAGTCAAATGAACAGTCTTACCGGATTGCAGATAATGAAGAATGATATTAAAGACTTTTTCAGACCTTTACGGCAGCCAATGGATAAAGATCCGTTGCTGCTATTCCTTATTATATTGATGGGTACATTTATAATACTTATATCACGTGTATGTGAGTCATTACCTGTAATATTGCTGCTTTCACTGTCTGTGTTTACCGTTACAGTACTGCTTTACTGCTTTATAAAAAACAATAAACGGCAATCGTGAAAACATAGTAGTATAAATCTTGAATACCATAACATATACCATGTGCAAACATTGTGATGTCAGATATAAAAACACTTTGGGCGTTTTATTGACGGTTCTCAAAAAGACCAACAATTGATAGAAACGATACGGGAGTGGGACGTTGCCTTATCGCTTTTTCCGTATAAATAACACGACTCCGGAGTCATCGCACAAGTTTATTTCCGTACCGTTATACCAATGCTACAGAAATAACGAAAAAGATTAATGTTATTTAACTGTTTGTTTCTCAAATAATCCTTTGTGTTAACATCGTTAAGTTATTTTTTTTTTACTTTTACCACACACAACGGCTGCGGATGTGAGGAGAAAGCCAATGAAAAAGGCAAATACGGCGGTAGGCATGTGTGGATTTATCATACATAAATTTGTGAAAGACGAGAACTGTACCGGTGAAAATCATGCCGTCACCTCCAACCGACAAGCATTGTATACAGACAATCAGACAACCTACGAGACGACAAAATGAACAATCATATAGTACTGAGTAAGATGAATGATGTATTTCATAAATCCGCCGTTCCATGAAAGCGGTTATGTGAACATATGCATATTTTTATTCACTTAATAAAAAAAACAGTGCCAACGGGCGCAATGAGAGCTTGCTCTCAAATTGCCGAGTGCAGCCTGTTTTATATAAAAAGGAAAGGAGGTAAGCCGTAGATATCACAGCAAAAGAGCAAATACAATGAAAAAATATATTCAAACCTAAATCGGTAATCAGTCTTAACCTGTGTCTTGTAATGCCGTCATGCAGAGAGAATCCCGCTCTTGTTGAAGAGATGGCGGGGAGCATCTGGAATGAACGGTAAGCAATATGACGGCGGCAGTTCGCAAGAGGGATGATGAGCTTGCAGCCATGCGAAAATGCACTATTAACGTTATAACATACCGACAGAGGTTTAATTAAAATCAACCACATCACTGAAACCAACACCTTTTAATACAAATGTTATGAACAAACAGTTATTGGGAATTAAGAAAACGATTCTTAATATACATAAGCTTATGCTGCCTGTTCTACTGACAGTCATCTCGGCAACAGCCTACGGAGCCGGACACAAGGCATTGCAGACAGGCATCGGTAAGCCATACGCATATGCGGCTGTAGAAAAACACAATGACCTTACAACCGTGAACGGGACAAACAAAGCCACGCTTCGTGGCAATGCGGTAAGCGGAAACATCGCAAACGACAATAATGTGAGCGTGAACGGACAGGTGACCGACGCCGCGACAGGCGAGCCGGTCATAGGCGCAAGCGTTATAGTGAAGGGCACGCAGACGGGAGGTCATACCGACACAGAGGGACGGTTCGCATTCTCCGCTCCCGCCGGAAGCACACTTGTCATCTCATATATAGGATATAAGAGCATTGAGGTGAAAGCCGGACAGAACATGCACATCAGCATATCTGAGGACAAGAGACAGCTGGGAGAGATTGTCGTAGTGGGATACGGAACGGTGAAGAAAGCCAACCTCACCGGTGCGGTGTCCGCCATAAAGAGCGAGGACATCGTCACCACAAAGAACGAGAACGTGGAGAACATGCTCACCGGAAAGATTGCCGGAGTGCGCGTGGTGCAGAACACGGCGGAGCCGGGCGAGTTCAACAACAGTTTCGACATACGAGGCATGGGCAGTCCGCTTGTCATTGTGGACGGCGTACCGCGCGACAACATGAGCCGGATAGATTCCCACGACATCGAAAGCATATCGATACTGAAAGACGCCTCGGCTGCCATATATGGCGTGAGAGCCGCCAACGGCGTGGTGCTCATCACTACAAAACGCGGAAAGGCTGGTGAACTGGACCTTGAGTATAACGGAAACTTCGGTCTGCAATACCCCACCGGATCGCCGAAATCGGCTCTTGCCGCCGACGCCATGACCATACTCAATGAGAAAAAGATGCATAACGTGAACGGAGGAAGCCTCCGCTTCAGCGACGAGGAGATAGCCGCCTACCGCAACGGGACAAAAAAGTCTACCGACTGGTACGGTGTCATAATGAAAGGCGGAGTCCCCCAGACCGACCACAACATCAGTCTCAGCGGAGGCACTGACAAGATTCACTTCTATACGTCGCTCGGCTATCAGTACCAGCAGTCGTTCATAAGGAGCGGCGACGTAAACTATGACAAGTTCAACATGCGTGCCAATGTGACGGCGAAACCTTTCCGCAATCTCACGGTCGAGGCAAGCATGTCGGGAATAATGGAGACAAACAACAAGAGCAATTACGACACACACTGGATAATACGCTGTATGCAGCGTTCCCCATCATACTTTCCGGTGTTCGCCAACGACAACCCCGATTATCTGTATGACACCCGCGTGGACGACAATCCTTATGCCCAGGCACACGCAAAATATGTGGGGTCAAGGCAGTACAAGACAAAGTGGATGCAGAACTCGGCGTCAGCCACATGGGAAATACCTTGGGTGAAGGGTCTTAACATCAAAGGAATGTTCAGCTACGACTATAAGGAGAACAACAACAAGACTTACTGGAACCAGTTCTACACCTACACCTACGACGAGGCGAGCGACACTTACAACGGCACGTCGCACAACGGTCCCAACCGCATACGCCGTCAGGCATACTTCAACGAGGCGTTTCTCTATCAGGTCTCGCTCGGATTCAAACGTCTTTTCGCGGACGCACACAACGTGGACGCCATATTCCTTGTGGAGGGACGCGACCGTAAGGGAGACAACTTCTATGCCCAGCGCAATCTGTCGATGCCTATAGAATATCTCTTTGCGGGCGACTCAAAAGACCAGCAGGGCAGCATGAACAGCGGACAGAATGATGTCTTCCATCTCACAAACCTGTCTTACATAGGCCGTCTGAGCTATGACTATCTTTCCAAATATCTGTTTGAGTTCAGTTTCCGCTACGACGGCTCGTCCATGTTCGCTGCCGGACACAGATGGGGCTTCTTCCCCGCCGCGTCGGCAGGATGGCGTGTCTCTGAGGAGAAATTCTGGAAAGAGTCGTCACTTGGCTTCATCAACAATTTCAAGATAAGGGCTTCATACGGAAAGCTCGGCGACGATACGGCTGCCGCATATCAGTACATCACTGGCTACAGCTATCCTGCCGGAGGCGACAACAACCGTCTTCCAGGAGGATATGTGTTTGACGGGGCTTTTGTGAACGCAAGCAAGAGCAAAGGCATTGCCAACCGGGAGATAACATGGTACACCGCAAAGACACTCGACATCGGTGTGGACCTTGAGATGTGGAACGGCATGCTGGGATTCACGTTCGACTTCTTCAACCGCATGCGCGACGGATTGCTCGCCACACGTGCTACAAGCCTTCCGGTGACAGTAGGTACAGACCTGCCGCAGGAGAACATCAACAGCGACAAGACCACAGGCTTCGAACTGGAACTGCGCCACCGCAACACCGTAAGAGACTTCAGATATCAGATAGCGGCAAACGTGTCTTTCACACGTACGAAACTGCGTCATCAGGAGCACGGAGCCTACGGCAACTCATACGACGAATGGCTCAACAGCAGGGAGAACCGTTATTCCGACATATGGTGGGGATACGGCAAGGGAGGCAGATACGGCTCATATGAGGATATAGCGAACTCGCCTGTATATGCCGGACGTGAGACGCTGCCGGGCGACTACATATATGAGGACTGGAACGGTGACGGCATCAAGAGCGACCTCGACCGCCATCCTGTAGCATACAACGGTGTGCCTAAGGTGAACTTCGGTATAAACATGTCGGCGCAATGGCGCGGGTTCGACATCAACGCCCTTTTCCAGGGTGCTTTGAAAAAGTCTGTCAGCTATGTGGAGATTCTTGCCGAGCCTGCATGGGGTGACGACAACTCCGGAACACTCGACTATTTCCTCGACCGCTGGCATCCTGCCGACACCCACGCCAACCCCTACAACACCAACACGGAGTGGATAAAGGGTGAGTATGCCTACAGCGGAACGGTTGCCGACGGCAGCTCGCTGTTCAGGATATTCAATACCAACTACATGCGCCTGAAAAGCGTCGAGATAGGTTACACCTTGCCTGAGAGCGTCACAAAACTCGCGGGCATACGCAGCATCCGCGTTTATGTCAACGGATACAACCTGCTGACGTTCTGCAACATGAAGTATATTGACCCTGAGCATACGAGCGACAACTGGGGATGCTCTTATCCTCTCAACAAGTCGTTCAATTTCGGAGTAAACGTGAAATTCTAAACAAACAGTAAATACTCAAATATGAAAAAGATAAACAAAACCCTCGTCGGAGTAGTCTCGCTCTTTTGTCTGACAGCATGCACCGACCTTGACGTGCCGCCGCTGAACATCGTCAACGACAAACAGATTCTCGGTTCGGAGGGAGGAGTGAAAAGCTATATGGCACGTGTATATGGCGAAATGCCGATTGAAGACTTCAGATACAGCCCTGAATATCTCTACAACCATTTCTGGGTGCTGCGCGTGCCGGCTGGACTTACAGGCGAGGCTCTGTGCCGGGAGTGGAACGGTGCCGCTACCGAAAACACCGTGGCAAACAACACAAACACCTTCGGCAATCAGTACAGACTGATACATGAGCTCAACTACTTCATTGAAAACATCGGCGGTTATGCCGGAAAGTTCAAGGAAGGGCAGACCGACAGATGGAAAGGTGAGATGTATGCCATACGTGCGCTCACTTATTATCAGATGGTGAAGAGGTTCGGAGGCGTGCCGATAATAAACGATGTAATAGATCCGGTGGGAAGGCGTACCGATGAGATAAACAGCCCGCGCAATTCTGAGGAGGAGTGCTGGAGACAGATCGCTGCCGACTTCGACAAGGCTATAGAACTGTTGCCCGAGAAAGAGGAGCAGCGCGGACGCATCAACAAATATGTGGCAGCCGGACTGAAGGCAAGGGCTATGGTGCATGCCGGGTCGATAGCAAAATACAATGAGGTGAGATATTTCGACCCGAACACCGGAAAGCGTGTATGCGGAATGGACAAGAGCCTTGCCGGGGATTTCTTCAAGCAGGCATACAATGCCGCAAAAATGGTTGAGGGACATTATTCGCTCTACATGGACGAGTGGAAGGAGGGCGACGCCGTGGCGCAGTATAACAATTTCATGCACATCTTCACCAATGCGGGCAATCCCGAGATAATGCTTGCGCGCGAATACACCTATCCTGAGAGCGTGCACGGATACAACGCCTACAACGTGCCTCACCAGCTGCGCGGAGGAAACGGCTACTCGGCGGAGACCTGCCCTACGCTCGACTTCGTTGAGATGTTCGACGGACTGCCTAAAGACTCCAAGGGGCATCTTGACGTGTACAACAGCGACAACACATATAAGTTGTACGGCAGTCCCATGGAACTGTTTGCCGGAGCCGAGCCGCGTCTGCGCGCCACCGTCGTGTTCCCCGGCGATGTGATGAACGGGGAGACTGTCGAGATATGGCGCGGCATCTACACCGCTCCCGACGCTGCCGGTGGCAGGATAAGTCGTCTCACGTCCGACGGTGAGACACGCGCCTACCAGAACATACCCGAGGTGGAGCGTAAGATTGTCTATTCTTCCAACGACACGCAGACTCCTTACACTCTTCATGACGGCACTGTGATGAATCCGGCTGGACGCAGCGGATACTTCACTGGCTCGGGCGACTGCGCCCTCTCCGGATTCACCATACGCAAGTATATCAGTGAGAAGCTCACCGACGAGAACAGACTGGAGAACCACGACACCGACCCTTGGATGGAACTGCGCTACGCCGAGGTGCTTCTCGTGCGTGCCGAGGCTGCGGCTGAGCTCGCGTCTTTGGGCGACAATTCGTTTATGGCGGATGCCGGGAAGTGTATAGACATGATCAGGCGACGCGCAGGAGCGTCCCTTCTCTCTGATGCCGAGAAAGCCGATGCGGCGTCACTCATACAGGCAGTACGCAAGGAACGGCGCAAGGAACTCGCCTTCGAGAACAAGACGTGGTGGGACCTGAAACGCTGGCGCATCATTGAAAAGGAACAGAACAACAGACGCTGGCGGGTGCTCATGCCATTCTATGCCGACTATGCAGGCAAATGGTTCTTCGACACGAGGCTCGACGAGGGCAACCGTGTCTACACCTTCGACACGCGCTGGTACTATCAGGAAATACCGTCTGACGCCATATCGTCAAGCAACAATCTTATAATACAGAACCCCGGTTATTAATTCATTAAGAAATAACGATTATGAGAAAACTTTTTTATATATTTGTGGCTGTGACATGTCTCACCTCATGCGAGCTCGACGACTACGACGCACCGGAGGAGACTTTCACCGGAGCGTTTGTAGACAAAGCCACAGGTGAGCCCATACAGACTGAGACAGGAGACAACGGCATACAGCTCTATATGTATGAGACAAGCTATAAGGAAAACCCCACTCCATGGAAGTTCACCGCAATGCAGGACGGAACGTTCAGAAACACACGTGTCTTCAAAGCCACATACACCGTCTTGCCTTACGGACCGTTCGTGCCTCTCACAGAGACAGCCGCTGACGGAACGCTCACAAAGGACGAGCGTCTGAAAGACTTCAGGATATCCGGCAAAACCGTGCATCAGTTCAAGGTGGAGCCGTTCCTGCGGATAAAGGTCGTGGGAGAGCCGGTGGTGAAGGACAACCGCATATCCGTCACCGTGCGCATTGAGCGCGGCACGTCCGACCCACGCTATCAGCAGGACTGCACCGACGTGGTGCTCTTCGCCAACAACTCAAGCACATATGTGGGCAACAACAATTACGACAGCCGTATATCCACCTTCGTCAGGGGCGATGAGGCTAAGAACGCCGTCGGACACGACATCACTCTTACTACCGACGATGTGAACAAGGCTAACGGCACTCACCAGAAGTATTACGTAAGAGTGGGAGCAAGGACCGGTTTCAGGACTAACGGTGTGAGCCGGTACAACTACACCGCGCCTCTCACGGTTTATGTCCCTTGAACAGAAACGAACGTGTGATTAAAGTAAAAATATAAGTGTTTTTAAAAAAATGTTTTTTTTGAAGAACGGGATGCGTCGTGATGATGCGTCCCGTTGTTTTTTTTATCAGTCCGCACCTGTCACAAGGCTTTCACCCTATCCCGTGCCGGTGCCATACGGTTTTTATTCCTTTCGCCTGTAATACGTGGCTTTCCACACCTGTCATAAACCGAAGGCTGCATGGCGGCGGCAGTGTCGGGGATGGACGCGGATTCGGCAATCAGATGGAGAAAACCGCCTGGGCAGTCTGTTTGCCGGTCAGTGTCTTATGTTCGCAAATATACCAATAAGTCACAACATTGTTACAAGACAAAAATACGGTTTCACGGCTTTACTTGAAAAAATAATACAGCGGCTGTGACATCTCATGAGCAAATTATCTTACCGTTATACCAATGCTACAGAAATAACGAAAAAGATTAATGATATTTAACAGTTTACTCCTTAAATAATGCTTTGTGTTAACATCGTTAAGTTATTTTTTCTTTACTTTTACCACGCACAACGGCTGCGGAGACTGTAATGTCGGGCTGTGATAAAACCGTTTCGTGCGCATTGTCTTATCCCGGATAAAGTCATGGAATGCAAATTACGCAGCGGGAAAGAGACAATATTTAAAGAATAAGATAACTGAAAACATTGAAGCATTATGAAATCCTTATCATTACCGAAGGCGCCTTCATGACAAACAGAACACATTTTCACGCAACTGTCACATCCCTATGTCACCATGACATGACAGGCATGTGGGAGCGACACCAATATTACCACTCACTTTATAAACAAATCTTTATTTTTATGGAACACCATTCAAGTAAGAAAAGTATCCTGCCTGCCAACAGACGTCTGTCGCAGTTGGCTACGGGAGCAACGCTTGTATGCGCAATGCTCGCTGCCAATGCGGCTTCGTCAGATGCTTTTGCAGGCAGCCTGAAAAATTCTGTCGTGCAGACGGCGCAGCAGAAGAAAGAGATAAAAGGTCGTGTCACCGACCGCAACGGTGAGCCGCTCATAGGCGTCACCATTGCCGAGAAAGGCACGCAGAACCGTGCTATAACCGATGTGGACGGCTACTACACCATCAATGTGGAGTCGGCGGCTCCGGTCCTCGAAGTGTCGTATGTGGGTTACACCGCAAAGTCCGTGGCTGTGAACAACCGCTCCAACATCGACATCACCCTTGAGGAAGACCTCAAGACTCTGGGCGAGGTTGTGGTGCAGGGCTTCGGTCTCGCACAGAAGAAAGAGTCGCTCACGGGAGCCATCTCGAGCATAGGCGACAAGGACATATCGCGTACTCTGGCAACCACCACTTCGGGAGCCCTTGTGGGAAAGATTGCCGGAATAAACAGCCGTCAGGCAGACGGACGCCCGGGAGCGAGCACATCGCTGCAGATACGCAACATGGGCACTCCTCTCTACGTCATAGACGGTATAGTGAAAGATGAGGGACAGTTCAACAACCTCGACGTGAACGACATCGAGCAGGTGAGTGTGCTGAAGGACGCCTCCGCAGCCCTCTACGGTGTGCGCGCCGCCAATGGTGTGGTGGTCGTGACAACCAAGCACGGCAGGGTGAACGACAAGCCGTCCATTCAGGTGAACGGCTACTACGGATGGCAGAACAACTCGCGTATGGCGAAGCCTGCCGACATAGGCACATACATGCGTGCCTACACGGCGGCGCAGACCGTTCAGGGAGCCGACCTCACTTATTCGAGGGAAGACTACGCCAAGTGGATGCAGGGAAAGGAAGACGGCTACCGTCCGTTCGACTGGTACAAGTACATCTGGGTGACCTCTCCGCAGACCTACATCAACGTGAACACATCGGGAGGTTCTGAGAAGATAAACTATTACTTCTCACTCGGACACCTCAAGCAGGACGCCGCCATACGCAACTACGGAGGGTTCTCGCGTACCAACGTGCAGATGAGCGTGGACGCCAGGATAACAAAGAAATTCACTGTGGGAGCGTCTATGAACGGACGCATAGAGACGCGCCAGCAGCCCGGAGTGCCCGGAGGCGACGACTACTGGCTGCCGCAGTTCGCCGTCTATCGCAACCTTCCCACCAAGCGGCCCTTCGCCAACGACAACCCTAAATATCCGCAGAAGGTGTCGTCGGAGGCTGACACCAACTTCGGACTGCTCAACTACACCATGTCGGGCAAGTTCAAGGAGAGGTGGCGCGTGGCTCAGCTCAACGCGCACGCCGACTACGAGTTCCTGCCCGGACTCAAGGCGCAGTGGCTCGTGGGCTACTATCTGGCTTACCAGCAGCTCAACAACCACGAGTACACATGGAAGCTCTACGGCTATGACAAGGAAAACGACAGCTACTATGTCACCGACGAGATGAACAACCCGTGGCGCGAGCGTCGTCTCGGACATAAGGAGGAGCTCACGTCCAACCTCCGTCTCACATACGACAAGACCTTCGGACAGCACCACGTGGCTGCCGTCATAGGTCTGGACGCATCCAAGCTGCGCGCTCCTTCCACATGGGTACACGCCCAACCGGCAGCCAACTCGATGGAGCTTATCTACACCACCTCGATGGACGAGTATCAGGACACCGGCGACAACACCGAGACTCGTCTCGGATGGATAGGACGTCTCAACTACGACTTCGCCGGAAAATACCTCGTCGAGTTCACTGTCCGCCGAGACGGAGCGTGGAAGTGGGCTCCCGGCCACCGTTGGGGAACATTCCCCGCAGGGTCTGTGGGATGGCGCATCTCTGAGGAGGACTTCTGGAGAGACAGCAAGCTGGGCTCCATCTTCAACGACCTGAAGATACGCGCATCCTACGGTGTCGTGGGCGACGACAACATTGACGCCAACGTCTACAGGGCTTACGACTATATGAGCGGCTACAACTACAATCAGGGAGGCACCGCCATCGACGGCAAGTATGTCATCGGCTCGAAGGCGCGCGCGCTGCCTGCCACCACCTTCACGTGGATGAAGGCTCACATTCTCGACATCGGTATAGACTACGCCTTCTTCGGACAGCGTCTCACCGGTTCGCTCGACTACTTCAGCCGCAAGCGTACGGGTCTGCCCGCAAGCCGTTATGACGTGCTCATCCCTGTCGAGGTGGGATTCAGCCTGCCGCAGGAGAACCTCAATTCCGACGTGCGCCGCGGTTTCGACGGTGCCATCCGCTGGTCTGACAAGTATCGTGACGTGAACTATTCGGTAGGTTTCAACTTCACCTATGCGCGCCGCTACAACTGGGAACAGTACAAGCCGCGTTTCAGCAACTCATGGGATGAGTACCGCAACTCGGCATGGCACCGCTATGCCGGTATATTCTGGGGATACAAGAGCGACGGACAGTTCCAGTCGTGGGAGGAGATAGCCAACTGGCCCGTGGACAACGACCAGAAGGGTAACCGCACATTGCGTCCCGGCGACATAAAGTATAAGGACCTCAACGGCGACGGTGTGATAAACGACATGGACCTCCGTCCCATAGGTTATACCACCGACAACACGCCAAACTTCAACTACGGCATCAACCTCGCCATGCAGTGGCGCGGCTTCGACGTGGCTCTCGACTTCACAGGCGGCAGCGGCATGGGCTTCAACCCCAACTGGGAGCAGAAGCTTCCGTTCCACGACGGAGGAAACAACCCGCAGTACTACCTGAGCGACACATGGAGCCTGAGCGACATCTACGACGCCGGAAGCAAGCTCACCAGAGGCAAGTACCCCATGCCTCTCATCGGCAACAGCTCTCACAGCAACTATTGGAACAGCGACTTCTGGTTTGTCAACGTGAGCTACATCAAGCTGCGCAACTTCGAGGTGGGCTATACCTTCCCTGCCAAGTGGCTGTCGTTCATGAAGGCGCAGTCGCTGCGCGTATACTGCTCCGGCACCAACGTGTTCGTCATCACCAACAAGCCTGGATACGATCCTGAAGGCACCACCGACAGCGGTCTGCAGTATCCTACAACGCGCGTTATAAACATCGGTTTCAATCTCACATTCTAAAGCCTTTAAACGTTATGAAGACAAAACATATATTTGTGACGGCGCTCGCGGCAATCACCCTGAGCAGCTGCAACGGATTCCTCGACCAGGATCCTGACTCGATATATCCTGATGAAGTCGTGTTCGGCGATGCCAACATGATAGAGTCGGTGCTCTCAAACCTCTACAGCCGTGTTAACTACGGCATGAACCTCAACGACAGCTACAGCTTCACTTACATCGACGAGGCTGCGAAGATGGACGGAGGTCCGGACGAGCGGTCAACATATGAGGACAACCTGTGGCGGGTGTACGACTATGAGTTCGTGCGCGACTGCAACCAGTTCCTTGCGGGACTAAAGAAGTCGTCCGCACTGTCAGAGGCGGCTAAGAAACCGCTCGAGGGTGAGGTGCGCTTCCTCCGCGCATGGTGCTACTTCAACATGGTGCGCAGCCTTGGCGGCGTGCCGCTGATGGGCGACGAGGTGTTCGCCTACAACGGTCCGCAGGATGTGGGCAAGCTCACAAGGAAACGCTCCACGGAGGCTGAGTGTTACGACTACATCATCAGCGAGTGCAAGGCTGCCGCTGAGATCATGAGCACTTCCACCAACACCCATTCGGCACGTGCCAACAAGTGGACGGCTCTCATGCTGGAGGCGCGCGCGGCTGTGTATGCTGGCTCGCTCGCCAAGTACAACAACAAACTCGACAGACCCATCAAGACCGACGGAGGCGAGGTGGGCATTCCAGCCAACCTGTCTGAAGGATATTATAAGACTGCCCTTGCCGCAGCAAAGGATGTCGTAAAGAACAGCCCCTACTCGCTTCAGGACACCAAGGAGAACAAGGGGGAGAACTTCTACAACGCCGTGTGCATAAAGGACAACAACACGGAGGTGATATGGAGCCGCGACTACGACTCGCCCACAAGCACCGTGAGTTTCTCCAATGCCAACATCCCGTCACAGTTCAAGGAAGACATAGACAACAGCTATGCCGGACCGACGCTCAACATGGTTGAGATGTTCGAGCCGCTGCAGACCGACAAGCCTGGTGAGGGAGAGCCTGTGAAGACCAAAAACACCGACGGCTCGCCGGTGTTCTACAAGACCGCAAGCGCACCGTTCGACTCGCGCGACCCGCGTCTCTACGGCTCTGTGCTCTATCCGGGAGGAAAGTTCCGCGGCGCGCCGTGTCTGCTCCAGGCAGGACAGGCTTATCAGGAGAACGGTGTGTGGAAGTTCCGCACGGGCGACCTCAACTCTGTCGATGCCGACGGCAATGTCATAACATCCATAAACGGACCGAAGTACAGCAACCAGCAGTTCATAAACAAGACGGGATTCTATTTCCGCAAGTTCCTCGACGAGTCCGCAGGTTCGTCGCTGCGCAACGGTGCCCGCTCCGACATGTGGTGGGTCTACTTCCGCATGTCAGAGGCTTACCTCATAGCCTGCGAGGCATCCTTCGAGCTCGGCGACAACAGCAGTGCGCTCACCTACATAAACGCCGTGCGCAAACGCGCGGGGGTACAGCCTCTGAAGACCGTCACCTTCGACAACATCGTGCATGAGAACGCCGTGGAGTTCGCATTCGAGTTCCACCGCTGGTGGGACCTCAAACGCTGGCGTCTTGCCGACAAGATTTTCAACGGCAACAGCAGCGACCGCAGGGCACGCCACCGCATGCTGTGGCCCTATCTCGTGGTAGACCCGGGCAACCCGCACAACGGGGAGTGGATGTTTGTGGAGGACTTCTACTGGATGTCGCCCAACGCCCGCTACTTCCAGGCAAAGAACTACTACAACTTCATAGACAACAGCTGGATTGACAAGAACCCGCTGCTCGTGAAGAATCCCTATCAGTAAGGAGTGAGGAATGTATAGGGATATAAAGGTGAGAAAGCATACTGTAAGTGAAATTTAAATACAAAACGCAAAAGATATTATGAAAAAGATATTGTTCAACATAGTGCTCGCGCTGGCTGCCGCAGCGGGTCTGAGCTCATGCGGATACGACAACTTCGACGAGCCTGAGACAACGTTCACCGGAAGCGTGAGGTATAAGGGTGAGAGCCTGCAGCTCCGGGGCACGTCGGGAGCGGTGTGCGTGCAGCTCTATCAGGTGGGCTTCCCGCTCAAGTCGCCCATCAACGTGTATGTCAACCAGGACGGAAAGTTCTCCGCCAGAGTGTTCAAGGGGCATTACAAGCTTGTCACCAGAGACAACAACGGACCGTGGGTCAACTCGCGCGACTCCATTGACGTGAACGTGAAGGGCGCGACCAACGTCGATATAGAGGTGAAGCCGTATTTCCTTCTGGGCAACGCCACCGCCACAGTGAGCGGCAACACCGTTACGGCTACGTTCAACATCGAGCGCATCGTGGACGACGCTGCCATCGAGAGCGTGTATCTCTGTTTCGGACATACAATGCTCTGCGATGCCGCGCAGAACGATTTCCGCATCGACATCCCTGCGTCTGACCTGCATGTAGGGCAGAACTCCGTCACGCGCACATTCACCGACGCGCAGATAAAGAAGATGAAGAGCATCGGCTACACACGTCTCGTGACGCGCATCGGACTGAAGAGCACCGCCACATCGGAGTGCATCTATTCGCCCGTCATCACGCTGGAGTGACGCCGCACACGGGGTTTTAGCCGGGATAGGGTCACCCGTTCCGGCACCGTGTGTGCCACTCATGGCACCGCACATGCGAGTTTAGTGCTTTACATAACAGTTTTTCATGAGGGCGTGTCAGATATATACCTGTCTGATGCGCCCTCTTTTTCTCAGTTCGTGAGGTGTGACGCTTTTCCCGATCATGACATGCCATCACACCGCCAACGCCTCTTTCCCGTCCAACCGAAGATTATTCATTCCCATCACGTCCTGCCTCCATCAAGTAAATGAGCAGGAATCCAATCATAATATCCGCTTCCCACCAAAGTAGAGACGCAAAATCTTGCGTCTCACAAGCAAGGAATGCATTTGTTTGTCAGCGATATCATCGCATGTGCATGTGGGATGGACGGGACGTGATACGCAACATTTTGCGCATATACTGGGCATGCGCCATTGAGCGGGTAATGAGGAAATGGCACATGCGCGATGCATACCGGAATGCATGAATATACGGTTCAGGCATAAAAAAATCTTTACAAAACAAAATCGCGAAACAGGAAATGCGAAGGCACTAAAACCGTATAAAAAGCGCATGCGGACTCATTCCGCCGGTGCTTCAGCCGCTTATGTTGTGCGGAAAAGCCTTTCCCGGCTTTCCAAAACACCATTCCTGCATGCCTGAACACATCCTTCCGTCACCCCGGAAAGCCTTTCCGGGATTGCGGAAAAGCCTTTCCGACATGGTGGAAAAATCCGGTCTGTATCATAATTGAGTGTATATGACTGACCTTCAGATATATACGTAAAATGCGAATAAACGGTGTATTTGCGTCCGTGAACCTCTGCCGTGGGCTGTGGAACGCTCTCGCGGAGTTGAGGAAGAGCGTGAATGAATAATTATGCATAAATAGCAAGGAGGAAAAGACAGTATTGTCCGACTATACATTCGGTCTTAGCTTCTGAATAACGGATAAGCGGCTGTTCATGACTTGTGCCATCGGCAAGTCTTGAACAGCCGCTTGTGTATTGTCGCGATGCGGGATTATCTCACGATTTTCTTTCCTCCTACGATATAAATTCCATGTCCCATGCTGTCTATATCGTCTCCCAGATAGCGTCCGTCGATGCTGTATACACGTCTGTCGGAAGCTTTTCCGTTCACGGTCACGCCGCCTATGCCGTCAGTGACAGGCTTCGACACCCTCACCTCGTCGAGGAACTGGCGCATGGACGACGCGAACTTCAGGCGTCCCTTGCCGCTCATGTCAAGCGTCATCTCACACTGCCGCCACTTCTCCTCCGTGATGTCAAACGTTCCTATTTCGGTCTCCGTGCCCGTGCTGCTGTCTATGAAGCTCACGGTCATGGTGCTTTCCTCACCGCTCCACGGACCGGCGAGACAGCTAAGCACGGCTCCCTTCTCAGCCACAAACTCCGGAGAGGTGAGCGAGCCGGGCGTGCTCTTCGTGCCGAAACGCGCGCACTGTGCTCCGGCATACTGCTTCACGCCGGTCCATCCTTCGAGGTCGGTGAGCAGGGCTGAGCCTCCCATGCCTGTCCACATGCCGTCGTTGCCTCCCTGGCTGGAGTTGTCGTCGAAGGTCTCGAGCAGCAGGTAGGCGTCGCGCTCCACCGGTGTGGAGTGGAAACGGAACGATATTGTCCCGTCAGCGTCCTTCTTTATGTCCGTGACAGACATGCCGAGGCTCTTCCGTCCGTCCGCGTTCTTCGAGTACCACAGCGGTTTCGGCATCGAGATGCTGTTCAGGCAGTCGTTCCCTCCGTACGGATAGAGGTCGCCCATGATGTCGGTAGTGTCGGTCGTTGCAGAGTTGTCGGCATGGAATATGGTGCAGCGTTGTCTCTCGCTGTCGTTGTTCACGGTGTTCTCATACCACACCTTCTCGTCATAGTCCACGTGCATCGCCATGAGTCCCGACGCGAACTGTGCGGCGTCCCATCCTGTCTGGCGGCGGTTTTCAAGGATGATGAACTCGTCCTTGTTGCCGCTGTTGTATATTATGTAAGCCTCTCCGCCCTCGCTCGTGGGCTTGAGAGCCGTCACCTCCGTGTCTTCCGTCAGTTCCACTGGAGTGATCCAGCCTGCCACCCACTTCTCGTATGCGGTGTAGCCCGACGGAGTGAACCCGCCGTCGTTGTAGCTTCCGTAGTCCATGAGGTCCCATCTGTTCATGCCGAAGTTGCTCGCGCCATACTGCGATGTGTCATACATGTCGGGATAGCCCAGACAGTGTGAGAACTCGTGGCATATCGTTCCGATGCCGTCCACGGTCTCCTTGTAGTTGTCCCTGTCGTCGAGAGTCATCTCGCAGCTGCACGCATAGGTGTTTATGTCCACGTTGTCGAGATTGAGCTTGCTGCCGTAGTCGCTGTCGGAGAGGGTCCACTTGTGGGGCCATATGGTGTCTTCCGACCCGCCTGACGCCTCGCCCATTCCGGCGTAGAGGGCGAACACCTGGTCCACCTCGCCGTCGCCGTCCCAGTCATAGTCGGCGAAGTTCACCTCACCGTCTATCGCCTTGCACGCCTCGGCTACCATCTCGCCCGCACGGGCGTCACCGCTTATCCCGGCGTTCTGTCCGTAGTAAGCGTATCCGTTGGGCATTGTCACCGGACCGACGACGTCGAACTCCACATCGAACACACCGTTGCTCTGTGCCTTGAAATAGTCTCTCACACTGCCGTGGAAACCGTCCTCCGTCGTGAATCCAGGTTCGTTTGCCACGCCTTTGTAGAAGGTGAGGTCGTGAGAGTCCTTGAATTTCTTGTCGCTGAACTGCACAAGGATTATCAGTCCCTTCTTCTTTCCCTCGAACACCTTGCCCGTTCCGCCCGCGAGCTTGCGCGCCCTTGCGCGGTTGGCGTTGTCGAACACCGCCCGGCGCGCCTTGGCATGAGCTGCCAGAACGGTCTTTTCCACCTTTGTGTACACACCGCCTGACCCGATGACATAGCAGTCGCCGCTCTCCGACTGATAGTAGTGCACGATGTCGTCTCCCGTCAGTCGGGCGCGCACTTCCTGTCCGTCAGCCAGGCGCAGGGTTTTCCAAAGCCCCCGCTTGGCTGGAACGGCAGCCGCTCCGAGTACAAGCGAGAGCATGACAGAACAAATAAAAAGTCTTTTCATATCTACAAATGTTTGAATAAATAAGCCTTTTGGTAAAACAGCCACAAAACTACAAATTATTTACTAAATATCTTATAAAAGTTACGGATATACTTGTTTTTTCGTAATTTTGCCTTATAAATAATCCAAAAACCGAACAATTGAGAATGAAAAGACAACATTTCATACTGCCTTTGGCATGTGTGGCTGTGCTCGCAGGATGCTCCGCACGCAGCAACACCGACGACGCTACGCTGCAGCAGATACCGTTCCAGCAGGTGACTCTGGAGGACAACTTCTGGCTTCCGCGCCTGAAGACACAGAAAGAGGTGCTCGTGCCGTTCGCGCTCGACAAGGTGCGGCCTGCCATGGACAACCTGCGCAAGACGGGAAACTGGCTTCACGGGGTGAAGGACGAGCTGCCTTTCCCCCACCGCTACGTGGCGTCAGACCTCTACAAGGTGATGGAGGGGGCGGCTTATCTGCTCACTCTGGAGAGGGACGCCGCGCTCGAGCACACCATGGACAGCATCATCGACCTCATAGGGCGCGCCCAGCAGGACGACGGCTATCTGTATGAGGCGCACACCACGGGCGTCTCCGCAAACCACGAACACTGGGGCGGGGCGGGCATGGGCGACCGCCCTTACTCGTGGGTGGTGCATAGCCATGAGCTCTACAACATGGGGCACATGTATGAGGGAGCCGTAGCCTACTGGCAGGCAACGGGCAAGGACAAGTGGCTGAGGATAGCAGAGAAGAACGCGCGGCACATAAACCACGTGTTCTTCGAGGGCGACCCGGCATACAACGGAGGCAAACCGGTGAACCAGGCTCCGGGACATGAGGAGATAGAGCTTGCGCTGGTGAAGCTCTTCCACGCCACGGGCGACACGCTGTATCTCAACATGGCGAAGCGTTTCATAGACATACGCGGAGTGACATACCGCCCGGACGGCGACGGGGTGATGAGCCCGAGCTACGCCCAGCAGCATCTTCCGGTGAGACAGCAGACGAAGGCTGTGGGTCACGCCGTGCGAGCCACATATCTCTATTCGGGCATGGCTGACGTCATGGCGCAGACAGGCGACACCACGCTGCGACCCGCCCTCGACAGCATCTGGACCAACATCGTGGACACACGGATGCACATCACCGGCGGACTGGGAGCCGTACACGGCATCGAGGGATTCGGTCCGGAATATCTGCTTCCCAACAAGGAGGCTTACAACGAGACGTGCGCGGCTGTTGGCAACGTGATGTTCAACTACCGCATGTTCATGGCTGAGAAGGACGCCAGATACATAGACGTGGCTGAGGTGGCTCTCTACAACAACGTGCTGGCGGGCGTCAGCCTCTCGGGAAACAGGTTCTTCTATGTCAACCCGCTCGAGACCGACAGCCGGCAGGCGTTCAACCAGGGTGTGAAAGGTCGCTCGCCGTGGTTCGGCACGGCATGCTGCCCGTCAAACATAGCGCGCCTCATACCGCAGATTCCGGGCATGATGTATGCCTATACCGACGATGACATATACTGCACCTTCTATGCCGGCACATCCACGGTGATACCGCTGAAGAAGGGAAAGGTGAGCCTGAGCCAGCAGACTGAATATCCGTTCGGCGAGACAATACGTTTCGAGATAGGTCCCGAAGGCGGCAGCGGCAGGTTCGCCCTCCACCTGCGCATCCCCACATGGACCGGCACGCAGTTCGTTCCGGGCAGGCTCTACTCGTATGCCGGTGACAGCCGCGCCGCATGGCAGCTGCTGGTGAACGGTGAGGAGGTGAAGGCTGTGCCGGAGAAAGGCTTTGTCACGGTCAGCCGCACATGGAAACGGGGCGACCGCGTGGAGCTGCGTCTGCCCATGCCGGTGCGCTTCAACAGGGCGTTGCCGCAGGTCGAGGCTGACAGAGGACGGCTCTGCGTCACGCGCGGACCGCTCGTCTACTGCGCCGAGGCGGTGGACAACGCCGCCATGCCGGCAAGCTACGTGCTCTCGTCCGACGACGCGACAGGTGTGAGGAAAGCCTCGGACGGACCGCTCAAGGGCATCGACTTCGTGACGGTGGAGGCGCGCTCGGTGCAGGACGGAGCCGACGGCGCCCTCACTATGGTGCCCTACTATGCGTGGGACAACCGTGGCGACGATGCCATGACTGTGTGGATGGCAGACAACGACAGCCTTGCGAGGGTGTCTATACCGGTCATCCCGGAATACATCTCCGACGTGAAAGCCACGCACACATTCGAACAGGACGACGTGCTTGCCATGGTGACGAACGGCTACCCCGCCTCTTCGCACGACACGTCCATACCGCGCTGGACAAGCTGGCCCGAGAAAGGAAGGGAGCAGACCGTCGAGATGACTCTCAAACGTCCGCTCAGGCTGCAGAGCCTCTCGGTGTACTGGTATGACGACAACGGCGGGGTGCAGGTGCCGCAGTCGTGGACTCTCGAGTACAAGGCTGACGGACAGTGGAAGCCTTTCCCCATCTACGTCACCGACGAATACCGCGTTCTGAAGGACCAATACAACATGGTGCACCCCGGCGAGGACATCACGGCGGAGGCGTTGAGGCTCCACATTGTGCCTGAAGCCGATGCGGCGGCAGGCATACTGAGCGTGCAGATAGAGGAGGTGAAGTGAGACCGGCGTGAGGTCTCGCCTCACTTCGGCTCCGGCTTGTACATACGGCACCTGATCACCTTGCGGTTTTTGTCGGCTATCCAGCACGATGCGAGTATCGGAGACTTCAGACCTGCCTTCTCCCAGCCTTCCCAATATATAATGACATGATGGTAAATGTCCTCCGGGAGCGTCCCTTCCGGTATCTCGTCCTTTTTGAAAGCCCTGTATTTCTCCGGTATCCAGTCGTATTTAAGAAACTTGAATGTGCCCTCGCTGATAGTGGGATATATCTCGCCGACGTCTCTCATGTCTGTCCAGCACTCGCCTTTCTTTGTGTGATACACCAGATGGTTGAGCGCGATGCCGGTGAGTATCCTTATCCGCTCAGCCTTTTTGAGCGAGGCGACAGACTTTCCGTACGCATACTTCTTGCCGCGCAGCTGCCCGTCGGTGGGTATCTCGTACTTCTTGGGACGGCGCGGGGCTTTCCTGAATATCTCCGATGTCGGAACCTTGTCCTTCATGTCGAAGTTGTTGCCGTAGACTGTCACGTCATACGTCGCCGACGAAAGCAGCACGTTGAGGTTCTCTTCCATAAGGGCTGATGCAGGACGCCCTATCTCCGGCTCGGTATCGTCAAATTTGAAAGGATAATATTTCTTGCCTATGATGCCTATACTATAAATGTATCTGTCGGACGGTACGAAAGCCCTTAACACACTGTCCTTTTCTTTAGGATGAAGAAAGTTATATATCCATTCCACGTAACTCTCGTCGAAATCACCCTGATATATGAGTGCGACACCTTCCTTATCAATATTGCTGTTGCGAAAATAATCCTTCATCTTCGCTGTTATCACACTGTCGCGCTCGTGCCACGGCATCTTGCTGAGGCGTGTCTGGGCTTGCATGAGAATGCCCTGACACAGGAATAATAGTATAAAGAGGTGTTTCATAATGTGTGTTTTTAGGTTATGAATATCCGCTAATATAGCGATAAATGTGCATACCGTGCTTGCAATATGAAAGGAAGTTGTATGTGATTTAACTTAATTTGTCTTTTGTGAATGATTTTATTACATTTTGTGACGGTTTTTAACATATTACGGATGAGGCGTCCGCACGGGATGAAAGGAAAAAGGTTGTTGGATAGGGAAGAGTGGGTGGGGATATGTGTAAAACACTATCGCACACACTCGCACGTTTTTTGTCCCAAGATAACAATGGCGTCAGCCCAGTAGAGACGCAAAATCTTGCGTCTCCCGGGCAAAAGATGCGGTAATGACAGGCACATAATCGCCTCAGTTTATTGCGCATCCTTGCTTGTGAGACGCAAAATTTTGCGTCTCTACTTTGGTTAGTCCACATATAACATCCTGCCGTTTCCAACATTTATAATGATGGCGTCAGCCCAGTAGAGACGCAAGATTTTGCGTCTCCCGAGCAATAAATACAGTAATGCCAGGCAATATCCTCACCTGAATCCGGTGCCATCCTTGCGTCTCACGAGTATCAACCGCGGTATTGACAGGCATATTTCGCATTTGTTTATAGCGCATCCTTGCTTGTGAGACGCAAGATTTTGCGTCTCTACTTTGGTTTGCCCACATATAATATCGCGTTGTTTACATGTATAAAGCAAAGTCAACAGCTCAATAATGGCTTGCTTTCGGATTGCGGACACCTAATTTCGCATAAAAATGCAAAGGCGCGGACGGGTGTGCATATTTATCCAGCGGCAACTCCACGAGAGTAAGATATTTTCGTCGTAAGTACATCGCGGACACGAATACGCGGGTTTTGCGCGGTTTGGGTAAGGTGTTGACAGTCAAAGGAGTGTGTGTTTTTGCGTTGCAAGACAGTGTTTGCCGGGTTGCGGAAGAGCCTTTTCGGTGTCGCGATACGGGCTTTCCTGTTGTGTGGGAAAGGCTTTTTTACGGTGCGGAACGTGCTTTCCTGTGGTGCGGGAGGATGGTCGTGGCGAGCCGATATTGTGAGGAATATCCGCCGGAGTGGTTTTTATGGCGATGCGGAGGGTATGGAGGAGCAGGTGAGGATGGTATAAATGCTTGCCCGGAACGGTTTTTATTCTCTCTTTTGAAAGAAAAAAATGTAATGATTTTTTACTGTCCTTATTGCATAAATATTCATTTCCGGCAATGCCGCGCTGCTATGTTTTCACATCCGTATATCCGTCCCGAACATAAGTCCGGATGTTTTGTGATGCCAAAGACACATATCCATGAGCAGTCTATGGCATTGAAATGCGTGCAATGAAATGCTGATGATGAATGCGTTTATCACTCGTGAGACGCAAGATTTTGCGTCTCTACTTTAGCTTGACAGCGTGTTTAAAGATTGATATAACAATGGCGTCAGCCAGTAGAGACGCAAAATTTTGCGTCTCCCGTGCAAAAAACTCAGCAATGACAGGCACATAATCGCATTTGTTTATAGCCCATCCTTGCGTCTCACGAGCGACAAACACCCTGACAAACCACATATTATTGCGCACCTTTCACAGGGATATCCCAACACGGGAGACGCAAAATTTTGCGTCTCTACTTAGGTTTGACAACTGGTTCAGGAATTGAAATGGCAATGGCTCGAGCCTGTGTATGCGCAAAATCTTGCGTATCTTGTGTAATGTTAAAGTCTATTCTGAATAACAATATTGACTGTATTACAGGAAAATAGTTGACAAAAGGTAATGTATTAACCACTGTTATTTAAATTTTATTAAATAAAACACTTTTCCCGTTTTATATTAACCGCTGCATTGAAATATTTGTTACATTTGCCTACAGAAGCCTGATGACTGGTACGGACTACATGTATCATAAGCCGTCCTTAAATGATTTCGCACACATATAGAGCGTTATCCTCCATATATTACTACGAAACAGCATGGCAGGTCATATCCTGAAGGTTTCCATATATAATTATTAGAGAAAGATATTGCAAACGAGTGGAAAGAGAGCTTGCTCTTGTTTCCCGAGTGCAGCTATATCTTATGCAAAGATGTTGAAAGGTGAGTGCAGAAGCAAGTAAGGAAAACAAAGTTTTACTTAACTTGATACAGCCGAACCGCATCATATCTTATGCAAGGATATTGCAAACGAGCGGAAAGATAGCTTGGTCTTTGCTTCCCGAGTGCAGTTGTATCTTATGCAAATAGGAGAGTCGGTTAAAATATAATATACAAGTGATGAAACACATTAATCTACAATATAATAATAAAATAAAGAAATCATGAGAAAGGTCATAACATTATTATTGGCAGTGACCCTCTCGCACTTATACTCAGGAGGTCAGACCACTGACCTCCTGAATTCGTATGAGGAGGGAGAGCTTCAGGTGCGCCAGAAGCCGGGAAGCGACCGCCTGCTGGCGGACTGGCTCGACGCTGCCGGCGTGAAAGAGGACACTGTGTATGCTTTCTTGTTTGTTCCCGGAAGCTGTCCGCGATGCGAGAGCAGCATCAGGCTTTACCATAAAGAGTTACGCAAGACGGGCAGGAAACTGATGCTCATCAGCGTAATAGGCGACAAGGAGACTGCCGACTACTACAACCGCAAGAAGGGTTATGAGCCTGACTACGCCTTGTGCGACTCTACAGATAGATACAAGGGCATATTCAGCTTCAACAATGTGGACCTCGGCGGACTCTATCTGCTCAAGCTGGCGCGCTCCGGACGCATGGTGACAGGCATCGAGGGATCGTCGTTCGACGACAATTTGTTCACCCAGCTCACGGCGCGCAGAGAGCCTCTACCGTATCATGACTTCGTGGAGAAGGCTACGGGAAGCGTGCAGACAGAATATGTCTACACCGTGGAGCAGGCGAAGCCTCACGCCATGAGCATGGTGCGCGACTACAGGCTGAATGTCTCAGCCGACGCTCCGCTGTGCGAGACGTTCAGCAATCCGTGGTTTGACGGCAGGGAGTTCTACTACACCGACGAGCTTGTCGCCGGCATGCCGATATACAGGCTCGGCTCTCGGGGCAGCCTCGACCTTGTGGAGGTGATGCGCCCGGCGGACAGTGAGCGCAACGCTTTCATAAAGCTTGACTCCGCAGACCTGCGACTCATGGCGTCGAACGGTGGAGTGCACTACATTCCGTGCAACGCCGCACCGCTCGACGAGGGACACATCGGACTCTCCTATTCGCTTCCGCACATCTTCTACGAGACTCCCACAAGAATGGCATACTATAATGAGGCATGCGTGCTCTCGCGCCGCAAGGACGGGCTGACGCCCGACTCGCTTACCGATTTCGACTTCGACACAAAGCGCGACGGCTATTTCTACCAGCACTTCCAGTTCAGCTCCACAGGCGGAAAACTGATAGTGGGATGCGGAAAACTGACGTGGCCCTACGACATGGAGGAAGAGGAGTACCGGGGAAAGGCGGGCATGGACCCGTTTGACGAGTCGTTCTACAGCGTGCAGAACCCTTTCATGGCTGCCTTCGACAGAAAAACGGGCAAGCTGCTGTTCCGCTTCGGCAACCTCGACGACATCGCGCGCAAGACACGCACGGGATATTACTTCTTCGATTCTGTCTCGGTGGTGTGCGGAAACGAACTCGCATATACCGACACTTATTCGGGAAAGGTGTGTGTGGCTGACACCGCCGACCTGGCAAAGACAAAGGCGAGATACACGGTGTTCGCCATAAACGATGACGACATGACGCCGCCCGACACGGCAAACTTCTACTCCTTCGCGGCTGCGAAGGCTTATAGGGGACTGCTCTGCCGCGGCATCATGGACATGAGGCTCACGCCCGACAGGCTGTTCTGCATGGTGAAATATGGCGATCTGTCCACTCCCAACGACCCGAAGCAGAGGTTCACCTTGGTGGAGGTGGACCGCAAGACAGGCAGACGCAGGGAATGGCTCTATCCGGAACCTGAGGGACGCACGGTGTTCACACGCGGACTGTACACCGAAAACGGCAAGGTAAGACCCTACGAGGTGCTCAAGGGAGGCGACGGACCGGTGATAAGGGTGTTCGCCGCAGACTAACCCACAGGGACGCACCTGCTCAGACGTCGAGACGAAGCTCGTAGTCGACAACGTCGAGCGTGCGTCCCATTTTCATGCCCACGCCCTTGAAGTGAGACGCCCGGAAGAAACCCAGCTTGCTGTGCATGGCTATGCTCGGAGCGTTGCAGCCCGTGATGCAGGCTATAAGCACGCGGCAGCCCTGACGGCGGCAGCGGTCTATGAGCACACGCATGAGTGCGGTGCCCAGTCCGCGGCGCACGCAGGCATGGTCAGCATATACGGTCGTCTCCCACGTCGCGGCATAGGCGGCGCGCTCTTTCCACGGATGGGCGTAGGCATATGCCTTCACCTCTCCGTCTTCCTCTGCCACTATGTAAGGGTGGGTGGCTGATATCGCCCGCACGCGGGAGCTCATCTGCTCCACGGTGAGAGGTTCGGTCTCGAACGTCTCCACACCGTTCACTATATACCAGTTGTATATTTGCGTTATCCGGGCTATGTCTCTGTCTTCTACGTCGCGTATCATCGTACACGTTTTGTTATTATAAAAAAAGGAGGGAATGCCTCACTTTCCCGCCACTATCCTCTTTATCTCGTTGAGTTTGTTAAGAGCCTCGACAGGCGTGAGGTTGTTGATGTCGAGCCCGAGAATCTCATCGCGTATCTGGCAGAGCACCGGGTCGTCCAGCTGGAAGAAGCTCAGCTGCATTCCCTCGCGCGTCATGTTCAGCCTGTCTGCCGAAGGTTTGGCGACGCGCCCAACCTGCGAGTTGTCCGCCTCGAGCTCTTTCAGTATGACACCGGCGCGCTTCACTATGCTGCGCGGCATGCCGGCAATCTCCGCCACGTGTATTCCGAAGGAGTGCTCCGAGCCTCCGCGCATGAGCTTCCGCAGGAAGATGACCTTTCCGTCTACCTCCTTCACGCTCACGTTGTAGTTCTTTATCCGCGCGAAGTTCTTCTCCATCTCGTTCAGCTCGTGGTAGTGTGTGGCGAAGAGCGTGCGTGCCCGCGCCTTGGGATGCTCGTGCAGGTATTCCACTATAGCCCACGCTATGGATATGCCGTCGTATGTCGACGTGCCGCGTCCCAGCTCGTCGAAGAGCACGAGCGAGCGCGGCGTGACGTTGTTGAGTATGTTTGCCGCCTCGGTCATCTCCACCATGAAGGTGGACTCGCCCAAAGATATGTTGTCAGACGCGCCCACACGTGTGAAAATCTTGTCCACCATACCTATCCGCGCGCTCTCCGCCGGAACGAAGCAACCCGCCTGCGCCATGAGCACAATGAGCGCGGTCTGGCGCAGAAGGGCGGACTTTCCCGCCATGTTGGGACCTGTGATGATGACAATCTGCTGGCGTTCGGTGTCGAGCTCAATGTCGTTGGGCACATAGCTCTCGCCCGCAGGCAGCTGCGTCTCTATCACCGGATGTCGTCCGCCGCGTATCTCCAGCACGTCGTCGTCTGTCACCACCGGTCTTACATATCTGTTCTCCTCCGCCGTCTTGGCGAAAGAGAGCAGACAGTCGAGCCGCGCCACGATGTTGGCGTTTATCTGTATCTGCGGTATGTATTCGGCTGCGGCGGTGACGAGCTCGCCGAACAGGCGCGTCTCCAGGGCGAGAATCTTCTCGTCGGCACCCATTATCTTCTCCTCATACTCCTTCAGCTCCTGCGTGATGTAGCGTTCGGCGTTGGCGAGAGTCTGCTTTCTCACCCATCCCTCCGGCACCTTGTCCTTATACGTATTGCGCACCTCGAGATAGTAACCGAACACGTTGTTGTAGCCAACCTTCAGTGACGCTATGCCCGTCCGCTCCGTCTCGCGCTCCTGTATCTGCATGAGATAGTCGCGTCCGCCGCGCGATATGGCTCTCAGTTCGTCGAGCTCGGGCGAGAACCCGTCGGCTATCACGCCGCCCTTGCTCACGAGCTGCGGAGGGTCGGGCTGTATCTCGCGCTCTATTCTGTCGCGTAGGTTCTCGCAGAGATTCATCTGCGCGCCGATGTCCTCAAGTATGCTGTTGCCCGAATGGCAGCACGCCGACTTCAGCGGAGCCATCGCCTGAAGCGCAGTACGCAGCTGCACGAGCTCGCGCGGAGACACTCTCCCCACGGCAACCTTCGATATGATGCGCTCTATGTCGCCCATGCGGTGGAGCTGCTCGTCTGCCATGAGGCGGAAGTCGGGCTTGCGGAAGAAGTGCTCCACCACGTCCAGGCGATCCTCTATCTGCCTTACGTCCTTCAGCGGGAACACCGTCCACCGCTTCAGCATGCGTCCGCCCATGGGTGTGACGGTGCGGTCGATGACGTCGAGCAGCGACGCTCCGTCCTCTTGCATGGAGTGGAGAAGCTCGAGCGAGCGTATGGTGAACTTGTCGAGCCGCACATAACGCTCCTCCTCAATGCGCGCGAGCGACGTTATGTGCGACAGATGAGTGTGCTGGGTCATCTCGAGATACTGCAGGATGACGCCCGAGGCGATCACTCCGCTGCGCAGGTGCTCCACGCCGAACCCCTTCAGCGAGCGCGTGCCGAAGTGGCGTAGCAGCTTCTGGCGTGCGCTCTGCTCGGTGAACATCCATTCGTCCAGTTCGAACACACACCATCGGGAGCCGAACCGTTGTTCGAACTCCTGCCTGCACGATTTCTCATACAGCACCTCCTTGGGTTGGAAACTGCCCATCAGTTTTTCCACATAGTCTGCCGTACCCTCACCGGTGAGGAACTCGCCGGTGGATATGTCGAGAAACGCCACGCCGCATGCCGACCGCCCGAAGTGTATCGCCGCCAGGAAGTTGTTCTCCTTATAGTTGAGCACGTTGTCGCCCATCGCCACGCCGGGAGTGACGAGTTCGGTTATGCCACGCTTCACGAGAGTCTTCGTAAGCTTCGGGTCCTCCAGCTGGTCGCATATCGCCACGCGCCTGCCAGCCCTGATGAGCTTGGGCAGGTAGGTGTCGAGCGCATGATAGGGAAAGCCCGCCATCTCCGTAGTCTGACCTCCGTCGCGCGAGCGTCCGTTGCTGCGCCGCGTGAGAGTGATGCCGAGTATCTTCGACGCAGCTACGGCATCCTCGCAGTAAGTCTCGTAGAAGTCACCGCAGCGGAACAGCAGCAGTGCGTCGGGATGCTTCGCCTTGAGGTCGAAAAACTGTTTCATCATCGGCGTGAGGCCGTCATCTTTCTTTTTTGCAGACATGTCGTTGTATGGTTTTTCAATACGCAAAATTAAACAAAATCAATGAAAAACGATAATCTGACGGCAACATTAAGCGGATGGCAGGGATTTATTGCCGTCACGTTGACGCCGTCATCGCTTCATCCGCATGCCGTCCTGCTGCCGTCATCTTGTCTTCCGTTTTTGTCCTATCCGTCATGTTGCATATTATACAAAAGACGAATAGCGGCATCGTTTGCCTAATCTCGCTTGCCTGGCAGTCTGTCTATAAGGTTGTCGTAAACAGACCTGTAGGCTTCGGTCGGGTCAAAGTGTATCTCCGGACGGAGCAGAGGAGCTACGTCGGTTATAAATTCGCTGTCGTTCATCTTACCGTTCATGTTTAAGACAAATTCCTTATAAGAAGGCGCCCGTTCTACCACGAACTCCATGTAACGCCTATAACACTCGAGCACTTTTTCAATATTGAGGTCTCCTTGTGTCAAGGCGCAGCTGATGTCAAACAGGTCACGTCCTTTTTTACGCTGATAAAGGGCTCTCATCTTCGTGCCGATGAGTTCTTCCAAGTGGTATGTTGCTATTTCTGTCTCACCGCTGAACCATGAGTTTCTCATCTTGAATGGAACATGGTTTAGTCCCATCACATTGAAGTGCTCAAAGCAATTGATTTCAATTTTCAACCGTATCTGCTCTACCGGCGGCACTTCTGACTCGAACTTAAAGTACATCTTGTTGCTGTGCCGCTTTTGTGCTGTGCTGCGGTTTGGCAACCAATCAAGCACTTCTCCCAACCGAAACATGATTGGTTTGATTGGTCCCGGATTGATCTGCACAAGGTCTATATCCTCGCTATACCTCGGTTGTGGTGAGAGATAGAGCTTGTGAAGTGCCGTGCCACCGCGGAAAGCGAGGTTCGCACGCAGAAACTCATCACTGAAGATACTTACCAACGCCCGGCAGATAACCAAGTCCTGTTCCACCATTTGAGGCGATTTCCATGGTACAGTCTCATTCCATTCCCTTATCGCTCTTTCGTATATCATAATTCGTCTGTTTCTATCCGGGTGTTGACAATGAGCTTCCACCGCTTGTCTGTCACGTGTGATTCCCCGCACGGTTTACCTGCCTTGAGAGGTGTCTTACGGAACTTTATGCCCAAATCCTTGCAAGCGTCTTCCACCCATCGGGCATGCTCATCGTATGAAAGAATGTTCAGGATGTATCCGAATCTTTGTATTACGGGGACAGGATATGTCTTCAGCAAGCCGTAGTCTGCCGTGGAGAGGCTGAACGATTCGTCAAGTTCTGCGATAATCTCTGCGGCACGGCTCATTCCGCCTATCTTACTTTCCATGTTAATAATGTCGAGAGCGGTCATCAAAGGCGATGATATGTTCATCATGCCGGTCTGTGTCTTCACCTGACGGACGTAAACCTTCGGAATGTACTGTCTTTGTGAAAACACCAGTTTCGTTCCGTTCTTGACTCCATCACGCAGCGATTTCCCCGAAGCCATTACGTAGTAGGTCTGGCTGCGCTGGTGGGAGGCACCATAGATTGTGGCAGCCGAGAGAAGGCATACATAGTAGTCACGGTGCAGATACTTCATCAGTTCGTCGATATAATAAGACGGTGGAACCTCTCCTTTCAGCCTGTATTCAGTCGGGACAATGACGTAGAATGTCTTCCACGGAGAAATTATCAAGCCGTTATCCTGCATTCTGGATAATGCGACACGTATTACTTCCTTGCTGACAGCGGGATAACTCTTCTTAAAGTCATCTAAAGAGAAGAACACTTGTCCACGTATGCTTCTTTCGTATATCCAATTCGTATAATCAGAGTATTCCATACAAGTATCATAAATTGCATCAGAACTGCAATAGTTATCATTATTTGTTAACTTACGCAGTTTGATTGCAAATGTACAAAGACTTCGGAATACCTGCAAGGGAAGGAGCGACAAACATGAGGCAAATCATCAATCAGTATGTGAAAGTTTATGCGGCATCACACGGCGAAATGATAAAAAGGTGACTTTTCATTAACGTTCATCGCTAAGCATTTATAATACAAAGCCGGCAACAAGCATGTGTTTTTGCAGGTTTTATACGTTGTGGCGGTCTTATTGTTATGTGATAATTACTTCGAGGGGATATGCATGACGGCACGTATCGCCATGCGTAAACAGCCGTTGTGTCAAAAAACACGCGCGCTATTGCCGCTTTCTCAAAATTATTTGCTATATTAGCACCGATGTTACGCTGCCCCGCGCCATGCCGCACACGTAGCTCACGTCCTCCGGACAGGCGCGGTCGGGGCACGGCACACCGCATACATACCCAACCGGACAACACCACGACACAGCATGACAATACATCCTCTTTGGTCAGACGAAATGTGGCTGCCTCTCATGCAGCTTTACCTTAAAAAGCCCGAAGGCGTGAAACCGCTCTTCTCACGCCATCTCATACAGCTGAGTCTCGAACTGCACATCGAGCCGAAAATACTCTACGCGCAGATGTTCAGACTGCGCCAGCCCGACACTCCGTCGCTGCAGCACCTGTGGCGCAGATACTCTGGCGACACGCGGAGACTGGCGCGCGACGTGAAACGCCTGAGACAGATGAGCGGGTTCGGCACGGCAGGGGCATTCTATGAGGGTGTTGCCACGAGCGAGTCGTTCGAGAAGGAATACCGACCCATCGATGCCGACAGCAGGCTCACGCCCATGATGCTCACGATGATTCTCGACCTGTACTACCGTCTCACGCCCGTCACGATGGTGGCGGAGACACCCGAGGTGGGCGAACTGGCGCGCTGCATGCGCATACCTCCGTCGCTCGTAGCCGAGGTGATGGGCTGCTTCCTCGTGTGCGACCCGTGCATGAAGTACAACGACCCGTCATCGGGACTCTATCCGGAGTGTCTCGCGGTATGGAGAAAGTATATATCAAAAGAGCCGGAAGAGCTCGCCGCCACCGCAGCACAGATGCGCGCGTACTTCAGATGACGTGCTTCAGCGGCGGCAGAACGCCACCGCCCGCCGTATTCCCGATACCCCGCATGGACATTCCACGCAGCACCAACGGAACATTCCCTGCCGCACCGCCGCCATATTTCCACCGGACAGGCGCATGAAACACCATCATTATTTCAATCGCAAGCACATCATGTCATATGCTGCAACCCAAAGTAGAGACGCAAAATCTTGCGTCTCACAAGGGAGAATGCGCTATTGGTTGAGGTGATTATGTGGCTGTCATTGCTGGGTTTACTGCACGTGAGACGCAAGATTTTGCGTCTCTACAGGCTGACGCCATCATTATTATCAACAGTAAATGTGTTCTATAATTCGCAGGCAAGCCAAAGTAGAGACGCAAAATTTTGCGTCTCACAAGGGAGGTTGCGTTATTAATTGAGGCGATAAAATGCCTGTTATTACTGCGTTTACTGCTCGTGAGACGCAAGATTTTGCGTCTCTACTGGGCTGGCGCCGTCATTTATACATCAAGAGCGTGCTTTTATAACATACAGGCGGCTGTTTCCTGAGCCATGCCATCACACCTTCGGAATAGGAAATATAGACCACCGTCGTCGTCACAACACCCGTAACGGTTGACCGAACGTACTTTCCGGATTTGCGGAAAAGGCTGTTCCGTGCTCTCAAAAAGCCTGTTCCGCAGTCCCGAAGAGCCTTTTTCGCAGAGTCAAAAAGCCCGTTTTGTAACGCGCTGACATACAGGCTGTTATGTCGTAGAAAAACTGTCGTATAAAAGCAACCACCATCCTGTCCTGTCATCACGGCAAGTCGGATATGTCCAAACAGCAAAAGGAAGAATGGAACACTCACCGGCTGCCGCCCGCTCCTATTTTTATGTCATTACTCCACCTGGTCATCCCGCTTTCCATACATGTTTTCCATCAACCCGCTGTCATTGACATACGTCCCCCGATGCGTCATTCCTATCCTGCGTGTCACGCCATAATAGTTTCATTTGAGCACATCATGTCATGCGTTGCAACCCTAAGTAGAGACGCAAAATTTTGCGTCTCACAAGGGAGGATAGGCTATTGGTTGAGACGATTATATTCCTGTCGTTGCTGCGTTTGTTGCTCGTGAGATGAAAGGATAGGCTATTGGTCGAGGCGATTATGTGCCTGATATTGGTGTGTTTATTGTTCATGAGACGAAGGGACGCGCTATTGGTCGAGACGATTATGTGCCTGTCGTTACTGGGCTTGTTGCTCGTTAGACGCAGGGACGCGCTATTGGTTGAGGCGATTATATGCCTGATATTGCTGCGTTTGTTGTTTGTGAGACGCGAGGATGCGCTATTGGTTGAGGTGATTATATGCATGTCATTGCTGAGTTTACTGCTTGTGAGACGCAAGATTTTGCGTCTCTACAGGCTGACGCCGTCATTATTATCAACAGTAAATGTGTTCTGTAATTCGCTGGCAATCCAAAGTAGAGACGCAAAATCTTGCGTCTCACAAGCAAGGATGCGCTATTAATCGAGGCGATTATATTCCTGTCATTGCTGGGTTTACTGCTCGGGAGACGCAAGATTTTGCGTCTCTACTGGGTTGGCGCCGTCATTGTTTTAAATTGGGAGTGCCGTTATATTATGCGTGGAAAAACCAAAGGATGGGTCCGACAATTTGCGGAAGACGGATGACGAGCCTTTACCAATGCGAAAAAAGGGGCTGTGGCGGTATGGCGAACGCTCAGGGCTTGACATTATTTTCACCTTTTTCTTTGATGAGACATAATTATTTTTATATCTTTGCATAAGATATAGCCGCACTCGGGAAGCCTGGAGCGACTCTCATTCCGCCCGTCCGCAAAATCATTCAATGCGATATGGCGCGTCCGGAAAGCCGGGACGGTTGTATCTCCACTAACATCAATTTCACGTAAACATGGCTCAAAGACTCATACAGTCACAGGAACAGAAACTGCAACAGGTGCAGAGGCTCTCGCAACAACAGATGTTGCAGGTGAGACTTCTCGAAATGCCGCTGGCGGAGCTTGAGGAGAACATAAACGCGGAGATTGACGACAACCCCGCGCTTGAGGCTCTGCCGCATGAGGACACTGCCGCACCCGTGGCAGAGACAGGCGACTACCACGACGACTCCGACACCGCCGAAGCTGACTTCGACACCGTGCAGGAGCGGCAGGACCGCGACGACGCGCTCAACGCAGCACTCGAGAACATCGGGCGCGACGACGAGATGCCGGCACTGTACAACCGCGAAGAGAGCAACGGGGCGGAGTATGAGGAACGTGTGTACGGCGACACCACATCGTTCTACGACAAACTCAAGGAGCAGATGGGGGAGACGGAGCTTGACGCGAAGAGCAGGGAGGTGATGGAATATATCATCGGATCGCTCGACGACGACGGTCTGCTCAGGAAAGACTCGGAGAGTATCAGCGACGAACTCACAATATATTACAACATCGACGTGACACCGGAGGAGGTGGACAGGGTGATTGCCATACTCCAGACGTTCGACCCGCCGGGCATAGGGGCGCACTCGCTGCAGGAGTGTCTGATGCTCCAGATAGAGCGCAGACCCGACAGCGAGATGAAGAGACTTATGAGGGAGGTGGTGGAGAACCACTTCGACGAGTTCACGAAGAAACACTGGAACAAGATACAGTCGGCTCTCGGCACCGACGACTATACCACACGACGCCTGCAGGACGAGCTGCGACGGCTCAACCCCAAGCCGGGAGCGTCGCTCGGAGAGACGCAGGGAAGCACCCTGCAACAGATAACGCCCGACTTCATCGTGGACACAAGCGACACGGGAGACATCACTTTCACGCTCAACACGGGCAATGTGCCGGAGCTGAAGGTGTCGCAGTCGTTCGCCGACCTCGTGGAGACATACCGCAACAACAAGGAGGGCATGACACGGCGCGACAAGGAAGCCCTGCTCTACGCAAAGGAGAAGGTGAGCCGCGCGCAGGGTTTCATAGAAGCGGTGAGACAGAGGCAGCACACGCTCCGTGTCACAATGCAGGCCATAATAGACTGGCAGCGCAAGTTCTTCACCGACGGCGACGAGGCTGACCTGCGCCCGATGATTCTCAAAAACATAGCCGACAAGACCGGACTCGACATATCCACCATATCGCGCGTGAGCAACGTGAAGTACGTGCAGACCAACTGGGGCACGTTCCCGCTGCGATTCTTCTTCACCGACGGATACACCACGGACAACGGAGAGGAGATGTCCACACGCAAGATAAAGATGGCTCTGAAGGACATCATAGCCAAGGAGGACAAGAAAAAGCCCAAGAGCGACGACGTCATAACGCGGGAGATGGCTGCATTGGGCTATCCCATCGCACGGCGCACGGTGGCGAAATACCGCGAGCAGATGGGCATACCGGTGGCGCGCCTGCGCAAATGAAGGCAGGAGGACACACAATGAAGTCAACCGTGACACAAGCAACAGACATATGAAAGGAAACCCGATAATTCTGGCAGCAAGGATAATGAGCATCGTCTTCACACCGTTCTATCTGTCGTTGGTGGGACTGATGGCTCTCTTCACGTTCAGTTACCTCAGTCTGCTGCCGTGGCAATACAAGGCGACGGTGCTCGCCCTGGTCTACATCTTCACCATTCTCGCCCCCACACTGCTCATCCGTGTCTACCGCCGCAACCGTGGATGGAACCGCCACCAGCTCGGGGCGAAGGAGCGGCGTGCCGTACCCTACGTCATATCCATTGTGTGCTACTTCGCCTGCTGCTACGTCATGGCACTGTTCCACATACCACACTTCATGATAAGCATACTCATCGCGGCACTGCTCATACAGATAGTCTGCGCGCTGATCAACACGTGGTGGAAGATATCCACCCACACGGCGGCTATCGGAGGAGTGGCGGGCGCGCTCATGGCTTTCGCCTTCATCTTCATGTTCAACCCCATATGGTGGCTCTGCATAGTGCTCCTGCTGGCAGGAGCGGTGGGCACAAGCCGCATGATTCTGCGCCAGCACACCCTCGCGCAGGTTGTCATGGGGTTCGTGACGGGATGGTTCATCGCCTACTGGACGGTGCTCATAGTGTAGCGCGTCAGGCGTGACACAGGCTGCCGGCGGCTCGCCGGCACTGACATAGAAAGAAAACAACAGCAACATAAAAACATAACGACACATGAAACCATCAGTCAGCATCATCATGGGCAGCACAAGCGACATGCCCGTAATGGAGAAAGCATGCAAGTTTCTCAACGACATGCAGATACCGTTTGAAGTGAACGCCCTCTCCGCACACCGCACACCGCAGGCGGTGGAACAGTTTGCCAAGGATGCCAAGGGACGCGGCATAAAGGTCATCATAGCCGGAGCGGGAATGGCTGCGGCACTGCCCGGAGTGATAGCGGCAATGACAACGCTGCCCGTGATAGGCGTACCCATAAAGGGAATGCTCGACGGACTCGACGCCATGCTGAGCATCATACAGATGCCGCCGGGCATACCTGTGGCTACGGTGGGGGTGAACGGCGCGATGAACGCCGCCATACTTGCAGTGGAGATGATAGCCCTCGCCGACGAGGACGTAGCCGCACGCCTTGCCGAATACAAGGCTGGACTGGGCGCGAAGATAGAGAAGGCAAACAAGGAACTTGCCGAAGTGAAGTACGACTTCAAGACAAACTGACGCTGTAAGTGCGGTGGCAAGGTCCGTCACCGCACTTCCTTCCACCACGCTGACGTGCCCGCAGGAGTGCATACGCCACCGGCATACGCTCCGTCGGAAGTAAGTCTCCGCACGTACGCGCCTTTTCCCGCATCCCCTCTCCGGCAAGACAACCGTGCGTCATGCCCCGGCTGGCACACTCACGCCGCGCATCCCATCCTGACAGAAGCCGCACACATGTGCGTATGACATATGATAACCTGCGAAGCCATTGACCTGATGGCACTGCAACTGTTACTATAACATCCTATCATTATTAATATGATATCTTACCATTGCTACTATGATATTCTATCACTGTTGCTCTGATACTTTACCATTGCTGCTCTGATATTCTATCACTGCTGCTCTGATACTTTACCATTGCTGCTATGATATTCTATCACTGTTGCTCTGATACTTTACCATTGCTGCTATGATATTCTATCACTGCTGCTATGATACTTTATCACTGCTACTATGATATTCTATCACTGTTGCTCTGATATTTTATCACTGCTACTATAATATTTTTACATTGTTACTTTTTTACCTTTTTACTTTCAAATTTTATGAGAAGATTATTTACCATTATGATTATGTGCATTGCCGCCTTTCAGATGTCAAAGGCGGACAACGCGATTACAATCACAAAGGAGAACACGTCTGTAGTGATGTCTGCGGACGAGTGCGGACCGGTCAGACTGGCGGTAGATGCGCTGTGCCGCGACTTCGGCAAGGTGATGGGCTTCAAGCCGGAAGTGAAGGACGGCATCACCGGAAGCGGCATTGAGCTCGTCGTGGTGAACGACGCCACACCATCGTCAAGGGCGTTCCTGCCTGCGGAGACTGAAGGGTGGGGCGACAACACCTTCGAGGCTCACCGCATAAAAGCCGACGGCAACCGCATATACCTGCACGGCATGGACATGCGCGGAACCATCTATGCCATCTACTCGTTCAGCGAGAAGTTCCTCGGAGTGCCGCCGCTGTGGTACTGGTGCAGCTGGCAGCCGGAGCATAAGGACGCCGTGGAGGTGCCGGCGGCGTACAGTTACTTCCAGCCGTCGCCCACAGTGCGCTACCGGGCATGGTTCCCCAACGATGAGGACCTGTTCATTCCGTGGCGTGCCAAGAGCAGTGACAACAACGAACTGTGGCTCGAGACAATGCTCAGACTGAAGCTCAACACCGTAGAGTACACCGCCACCGTGACCACATACGGCACACTCAACAGAGAGGCACAGCTCTACAAGAAATACGGACTGGTGCTTACCTCACACCACATGATAGCACTCAACAACAGCTTCGCCAACTGGGACGCTTACTGGAAAGAGGTGCGCCACACCACGCCGCCGCCTCTCTCGGTGAAGGACATGGCGTCGCTGAAGGAGTTCTGGCAGTATTCCATCGACGCGGTGAAGAACAGCGGGGTGGAGAATCTGTGGCAGGTGTCGTTCCGGGGAAAGACAGACCAGCCCTTCTGGTCGGTGTTCGTCGACGCGCCGGAGTCTGACGCGGAGCGCGGGAAGGTCATCACCGAGATGGTGAACACGCAGTATGAGATGATACGCGAGTCGACAGGAGAGGACAATCCGTTCGTGAGAATGACCTTCTACGACGAGATATCGTCGCTCCTCGCAGCCGGACACATACAGCCGCCTACGGCTACCAACATGCTATGGACATTCGTGGCAGGACGCCGCGACCACTATCCATACGACGACCTCGTGGCATGGAACAACGAGGATAACGTGAAGCTGGGCTACTACATGAACCTTCAGTTCTACTCCACGGGGGCGCATCTCGCTCCGGCAGAGGGTCCGTGGAAGATGGAGGACAACTACCGCTACGTGCAGTCGAAGGGTCCTCTCACGTTCAGTGTGGTGAACGCGGGCAACCTGCGTGAGTTTCTCATGGAGATGAGTGCCAACGCCGCGATGATGTGGAACGCGGAAACCTACGACACCGACACCTTCCTCTCCTCGTTCTGCAGCCAGTATTTCGGTGAGGAACATGCCGCCGAGGCTGCCGGAATAATACACGACTTCTACTATTCTTACTGGAATCAGAAGAAGAGCGACTTCCCCGGAGGGTTCGACCGTCAGTATGTCTTCCAGGACCTGAGGCACGCGCAGGTGATAAAACAGATAAACGACGCGTGGAACAGCTATTCAGACAATCCGCTGAAGGAGATAGGTTATGAGAGCGTTCCGGGCCGCACGTTCCGCATAGAGGGCGACAATCAGGTGCAGAGCATCATCGACGGCACGGCGGCGGAGATGGAGGCGTTTGCCGATGTGGCTGACCGCTGCGACCGGCTCATGCCGCTCCTGCCCGCCGACAGGCAGACTTTCTTCTACGACCACGTGGCGGCATACGCCCATTACATGGCTCACCTGAGCGCGGCGACCCATTACTTCACACACGCCTACAAACATGCTGACAGCCGGTTTGACGACCTCTCCCGCGCGCTTACTGAGATGAAAGCCGCCAAGGCTGCGCTCACAGCGTCGGAGCATGACGTGTTCGATGGTTGGTACGACACGGACGACAAGTTCGATATGGACGGCAAGATAGACATAATACGCTCGCGCCTCGCCGAGAACGAGGACCTCACGCTCACCCGCCAGCTCATAAACAACTACGACTTCGAGCTGAAGCACAACGGACAGCATAACCCCTCGGGCAACATCGAGCGCGGCATTCCCTACGGATGGGAGTCGGAAGGCACACTGAAAAAGGGCGCCAACGGGCTCGACTCATACGGAATAAACCAGGACGCGAAGAATCCACACGGGCTCAACGTGTGCTGGATAAACTCCGTACCGATGCCCGACAAGTTCACACTCTATCAGACCATACCCGCCGAGAAGCTCGGAGCGGGCACCTACCGGGTGGCTTGCCGCCTGTGGGTGGAGGCGAACAAGAAGACGTCGTGCCGCCTCTTCGCCAACGACAACGTGCAATATTACGGATATAAAAACGACTACACCAACCTGCTTACCGAAGGCGAGCATGCCGACTACGCCGGATATGCCGGAGGAAACACGTCGGACATCGTGCTGAAAGAGATGGAGGTGACGGTGGACATAGCCGACGGCGAGGACCTCACAATAGGCATAAAGACAGGCAACAGGAAGAACAACGGCACCGTGGCTACCGACAACGCGGGATGGTTCAAGGTGGACTTCTTCCGCATCCACCGCCTCACGCCCACCTCGATAGATGACGCGCAGACCTCCGCCGCCTCCCCCGCGCCCGAGGGAATATACTCTCTCGACGGACAACTCGTGAGCCGCGACAACACGACGGAGGGTCATCTGAAACGCGGGATATACATCATCGGTGGAAAGAAGAAGGCTGTGAGATGAGCACAGAACGGCATGGATGTATGACGCCATGCCACACCCCATAACGCGGCCGCTACGGAACGATACAGCCGTGGCGGCGGTTTTTTTTACACCGGAAAAGCCAAATCGCCTTATCCGTATTCCGTTCTGACGCCATACATGTTTTGTTCCTGTTTCGTAGAATATGTGGTGTGCTGTATCGGGAGTTTGCCAGTGTATAAACCATACCGTTTCCCATCAATGATATTGGTGGCGTCCGCCCAGTAGAGACGCAAGATTTTGCGTCTCCCGGGGAGTCATGCGCAATAAGCCATATTGATAATACGCATGTGACAGTTGCGCTCACTTGCGTATCACGAGCAGTGAAACCAGACAGTTTTAGGCGTATCATCACCCCAATTAATAGCGCATCCTTGCTTGTGAGACGCAAGATTTTGCGTCTCTACTTTAGCTTGCCAGCGAATTACAGAACATATTTACTGCTGATAATAATGATGGCGTCAGCCTGTAGAGACGCAAAATCTTGCGTCTCCCGTGCAATAAACCCGGCTATGACAGGCGCATAATCGCCTCAATCAACAGCGCATGCTTGCTTGTGAGACGCAAGATTTTGCGTCTCTACTTTGGTTTGCAGCGCATGACACGATGTGCTCAATTGAAATAATGTCGGCGGGACATACGGGACAGGAATGACGCATTTGCTGACGTACGACAATGCCGGCAGGTTGAGGGAAAACATATATGGAAGGCGGGATGAGCAGGTGGCGTAACGACATAAAAATCGGGGCGGGCGGCAGCCGGTAAGTGTTCCATTCTTCCTTTTGCTGTTTGGACATATCCGACTTGCCGTGATGACAGGACAGGATGGTGGTTGCTTTTATACGACAGTTTTTCTACGACATAACAGCCTGTATGTCAGCGCGTTACAAAACGGGCTTTTTGACACTGCGAAAAAGGCTCTTCGGGACTGCTGAACGGGCTTTTTGAGAGCACGGAACAGCCTTTTCCGCAAATCAGGAAAGTACGTTCGGTCAACCGTTAAGGGTGTCGTGACGATGACGGTGGTCTATATTTCCTATTCTGAAGGTATGACGGCATGGCTCAGGAAACATCCGCCTGTATGTTATAAAAGCAAGTTCTTGATATATAAATGACGGCGTCAGCCCAGTAGAGACGCAAAATCTTGCGTCTCACGAGCAATAAACACACCAATATCAGACATATAATCACCTCGAAATATAGCGTATCCTTGCTTGTGAGACGCAAGATTTTGCGTCTCTACTTTTGCAGATCAGCGTATAATTTGCGGCGTTACCCTCCCGCGACACGCAATATCCCGCGTCGCCGCTTTTCTGTCCTGCCGACACCCGCACAGCTGTTTCACGCCTCCGCCTTTTCCATACGTCACTGATAATAAATGCTTTTCCCGCGTCCGGGCATGTCCTTCCGCACCGCCATGGATAAAAAACGCGGTGACGCTTGCAACTGAACTCCATTTTTACTACTTTTGCACCGTACGTACAACTCATACATCATGAACGATTTATTCAACTATAAACGCCGCGAATCTACCGTGGCACACGCCGGAAGCACGGCGATAGGAGGCGGCAACCCGATAAGGGTGCAGTCGATGACAACAACGAACACCAACGACACGGAGGCTTGCGTGGCGCAGGCTGAACGCATAATAAAGGCGGGAGGCGAGCTGGTGAGGCTCACGACGCAGGGCACGCGCGAGGCTGAAAACCTGAAGAACATCAACGCCTCACTGCGCGCCAAGGGATATGACACGCCGCTCGTGGCAGACGTGCACTTCAATCCCAACGTGGCGGACGTCGCCGCGCTCTACGCGGAGAAGGTGCGCATAAACCCCGGCAACTATGTGGATCCGGCGCGGACGTTCAAGAAACTGGAATACACCGACGAGGAGTATGCCGCCGAACTGAAGAAGATAGAGGCGCGTTTCGTGCCGTTCCTCAACATATGCCGTGAGCATCACACTGCCGTACGCATAGGAGTGAACCACGGATCGCTGTCCGACCGCATCATGTCTCGCTACGGTGACACGCCCGAAGGCATCGTGGAGAGCTGCATGGAGTTCCTGCGCATATGCAAGAAGGAGGCGTTCGACGATGTGGTGATATCTGTCAAGGCGTCTAACACGATGGTGATGGTGCGCTCGGTGAGGCTGCTCGTGAGCCGCATGGAAGCCGAGGACATGCACTATCCGCTCCATCTCGGTGTGACGGAGGCTGGCGAGGGCGAGGACGGACGCATAAAAAGCGCGGTCGGTATGGGCGCGCTCATGGCGGACGGGATAGGCGACACCATCCGCGTGTCGCTCAGTGAAGAGCCCGAGGCTGAGATACCCGTGGCACGCCATCTTGTGGAATACATCACACGAAGGGCGGGACACATGCTCATACCGGGCACACAGGCACCGTCGTTCGACTGGCTCAACCCTGAACGGCGGTCCACCACTGCTGTCGGAAACGTGGGAGGCGCACATGTGCCGGTGGTCATCGTCAACGGAACGGGCAGGGAAACGGCAGACAGCTTCGGCTCAGACACCACGCCCGACTACATATACTGCGGTGGAGCAACGCCCGAGCACCGCATCGACGGCGTGGGATACATCGTGGACTTCGGCACTTATGACGGCAGCGGGAACGTTTTCCCCGTATTCCCGTCAAACGCCATACCGTTCATATCGCTCGTGAACGCTCCGCTTAAATTCCTCGTGCTGCAGTTCGGCACACCCGTGGAGGAATACACGGCATGCCTGAAGGCTCATCCTGAAGTGGTGGTGGTGTGCATGAGCAACCACCGCAACCGTACGGGAGAGCAGCGCGCGCTGGTGCACGAGATGATGTGCGCGGGAGTGAGCAACCCTGTTGTGTTCGCACAGATGTACAGCCACGACGCGCAGGAGAAGGCTGACATGCAGCTTGAGGCGGCGGCGGACATGGGCGCGCTCATGGCAGACGGACTGACCGACGGACTGTGGCTGATGAACAACGGAGGCATCGCCCTGCGCGACATCGCGGACACTGCGTTCGCCATCTTGCAGGCGGCAAGGCTGCGCACGTCGAAGACCGAATATATAAGTTGTCCGGGATGCGGACGCACCCTGTACGACCTGCGCTCGACAATAGCACGCATAAAGGGGTCGACGGCTCATCTGCGCGGACTCAAAATAGGCATCATGGGGTGCATAGTGAACGGTCCCGGAGAGATGGCTGACGCTGACTACGGATATGTGGGAGCCGGAGTGGGGAAGGTGTCGCTATACCGTCGCAAGGAGTGTGTGGAGAAAAACATCCCCGAAGCTGAGGCTGTGGAACGCCTCCTTGCACTCATCGACAGCGACCGCAAGGCACGTCAGGAGTGACGCCATGATTGATATATGATGCCGTTTCCCATATATAATAATGGTGGCGTCAGCCTGTAGAGACGCAAAATCTTGCGTCTCCCGAGCAAAAATCGCAGTTATATCATGGCTATAATAGCCTCGATTGATTGCGCATCCTTGCTCGTGAGACGCAATATTTTGCGTCTCTACTTTAGTTAGTCACTTCATTATGCCGCGGCGTTTTCCATATATAATAATGGTGGCGCAAGCCTGTAGAGACGCAAAATCTTGCGTCTCCCGAGTAAAAATCGCAGCAACGACAGGTATATAACAGCCTCGATTGATTGCGCATTCTTGCTCGTGAGACGCAAGATTTTGCGTCTCTACTGGGCTGGCGCCATCAGTTTTCAATAACGGAAAAACCGTGCCGCACAGCAGTAATAAATATAACCGTCATCCGGCGGCAGGGCACTGTGGAAGCGCGGAGATGAGTTCGTCGACGTCACTCTCGCGTGTCGCCCATGATGTTACGAAGCGCACGGGAGTCTCCACGGCACGGCGCGGTCCCCAAAGCTCGAATGTCGCCACCTTGGACAATGCGTCGATGACACTGTTGGGAAGGACAAAGAACTGCTGGTTGGTGGGTGAGTCGATGAAGAGACGGTATCCGTGGCTGACGAAGGCACGGCGTAGCTTACCTGCCATGAGGCATGCGTGGCGTGCCAGGTCTACATACAGATTGTCCGTGAACAGCGTCTCAAACTGCACGCCGAGCAGACGTCCCTTGGCAAGAAGTGCCCCGTGCTGCTTCACTATGGAGAAGAAATGAGGCATAAGTTCGGGTCGCGACGTCACGACAGCCTCTCCGAAGAGCGCGCCGACCTTCGTTCCGCCAATATAAAAGACATCGCACAGGCGCGCCACATCGGCAAGAGCCACATCCGAGTCTGATGAAGCCAGCGCGTAGCCCAGACGCGCGCCGTCCATATAAAGCGGAATGCCAGCCTCGCGGCACACCGAACTGAGAGCCGAAAGCTCATCGAGCGAGTAGAGCGTACCGAGCTCCGTGGGATGGGAGATGTATACCATTCCCGGCGCGACGGCATGCTTGTAGGTCTCGTCGGCATAATAGTCGTCTATGTATCGTCGCACATCCGCCGCGCTTATCTTGCCGTCGTGTTGCGGCAGGGTGAGCACCTTGTGTCCCGAAGCCTCTATCGCGCCCGCCTCGTGCACGTTGATGTGTGCCGTCTCTGCGGCAAGCACGCCCTCGTGGCGGGCAAGGACGGCGTCGATGACCGTGGCGTTTGTCTGTGTGCCTCCCACCAGGAAATGAACCCGTCCGTGCTCCAGCGAGCAGGCGTCGAGAATGAGCCGCTCCGCACAACGGCAGTGTTCGTCGAGTCCGTAGCCCGGAGTCTGCTCGAGGTTTGTCTCCGCAAGGCGGCGCATCAGCTCCGGATGGGCGCCTTCCATGTAATCACTGTCAAAATGTAACATATCTTATTATTGTTTCATACCTGTTTATATATCATTTCTTTCCTTCCTTGCCGCAGTCCGGCAAAGTGTCCGCATGAAGCGCGGCGGAAAGAAAAAAGGCGGTGCAAAGGTATATATTTATTTGCAGACCTGCCACCGGAATAAGACGGATATATTCTTTCATATGTCCGGAACATGACAACATATGGAGGAAAAACGTGCATACGGCGTCACACATATCGGTCTGCCGGCACAACGCAAAGGCGGAAACGTGATGCTGAAGTAAAGAATATGAAGGAGCGCAAGGCGGCGGACGCCTTACACGGGAGTCATCCGCCGGAAGTGTCGGGCACGTGACCGTATGACCGGTATTCGTGCGGTGTCAGACCGGTTGACTTCTTGAACATGCAGTAGAAGTACTCCGCGGAGCCGTAGCCCAGCTCTACTGCAATCTCCTTGGCTGACAGCGGCGTGCCGACAAGCATCTGCTTCGCCCGCTGAATCCTCAGTTCCTGGAAGTATTTTGCAGGTGCGTAGCCGGTGTATTCCCTGAAAGCCTTCCTGAACCAAGAGTAACTGATGTTGAGATCTGCGGCAAGCTGCTCCACGCTTATGTTCTCGCCGACATGCTCTTTCATGTATATGCGCGCCTTCTCTATCTTCTGCCGGATGGCACTCATCTCAAACTGCCTGTTGCGCGAAAGCGATATCACCAGACCGAGCATGTGCATCACTATTCCGGCAAGATGCTGCTGCGACGCCACGGAGTCAGCCTCTGCCACATCGAGGGCGCGAGAATAGAGCGAGACAAACTCCTCGCTGAGTCCTATGTCGATGACGGGCTGCTCCTCAGAGAAGAATCCTCCTCGCATAAGACTGTCGGCTACAGGTCCTTCGAAACCTATGTAATACTCGTTCCAACCCACGTTGCGGTAGGGACGATAGGTGTGCCACCTGCCCGGAAAGACAAGCATGAGCCGTCCGCCGCATACATGTCGTCCGCCGACACTCTCCGAGGAGAACTGTCCGCAGCCCTTTGTGATGTATATGAGCTGGTATTCGTGCAGCACACGACCTTTCTCGGCATTGAAGAAATAGCCCGATGGGTGCTCCTTGAGAGGATAAGGTGAGTCGGGGGCGATGGCTTCGAAGCCTACCGTGTTGACCCAAAGCCCGAACCGGCGGTCGGTCTCGTTCACAATGAGATACTTGAATTCGGCGTCGTCCTTATTAGTGTCGTTGGTCATATTGAGTAATTGTTGTCAGGTGTGGAGGCAAATATAACTAATAAAATATCAAAATCAAGAAGTTTTACTCAACTTTTATGAAATATTCCGATATGCTTTTCCATACCACATACGGATTGTCGTAAATACGCACTCCGTATGCGGCAGGATGCCGTGACGTGGACAGCCACGGGACGGATATCTGAAAGTAAGTGTGTGTCATGGCGTTTTTTCAAATAAAAGAGGCTGTGCCCGGCAATCTGAGAGCAAGTCTTTATTGCATTCGTCTGTACTGTTATGCGTCAACAGACTGTGTGTGAGGGCATTGCCGAAGGCTGCTCTCTCTGCCTCTATTTGGGCAAGCCGAACGCCTCTGTCAGCCCTCTCATCTGCTCACGGCTCATCCCCTCCGGCTCGAACCCCATGTTTCTGGCAGCCATGTAGATGAGAGCCGACTTGTTGAGCACGTCCACCTGGTCGAAGGCGGCGGTGATGTCGGTGTCTACGGCAAACACTCCGTGCTTCTCCCACATCACCACGTCGTAGTCGGAAAGCTCACGGATGGTAGCCTCGGCAAGCTCTACGGAGCCGGGCAACTGGTATGGCACGATGCCCAGACCGCGCGGACAGAAAGCCTTTGTCTCTGGTATCATGCTCCACAACAGTTCTGTCGCCACGTCTTTCTCGAGAAAACGGCGGTTGTGGCTCATCGCTACGAGCTCGATGGGATGGGTGTGCAGCGACGCCCTGTAAGGCGAGCCGACAGACAGCAGATAGTTGTGCACGCTGAGATGCGAGGGCAGCTCGGACGTGGGAAGCACCGGACGGTCGGCTATGATGACATAGCTGGCACAGTCGTCGAGGATGCGTATCACCGCACCGTTGTCCATCGGACGGCGCGCAAGGTCGCGCATGCGGCGGTTGGTACCCTTGCAGTAGAAGTAGCAACCGTGCAGAAAGGGAAGCGTCACGCCTATCGGCATCACGTCGCTAATGGGCGGAAGCTGCCTGACGGCGTCGTCGACATATTCTGTAATGTTTATGGTTATGTTGCCGCCGTTGCGCTCAGCCCAGCCTTTCTGCCACAGATAGCCTGCGGTCTCGGCAACTTTCTCCACCTCGGCGGCAAGTGCCGGACGGTTTGTCAATATGGATTCCATTTATTATATAAGTATTATGTGTTTGTCGTTTTGTTTTGCATAGTCCGCGCCAATGTTCCGGCGACGCCGTGCCATCGTCTGCCGCCATGCTCCGAAGGGCAGGTTTTGTCGGCGGACGGTGCGCACGACGCGGTGTCACTGCTGCGCCATCGCCACCACAATGACAGACGCTATGAGCAGCAGAAGTCCTGCCACGAGCACTGCGGCTGCCTTTTTGCCGCATCCGCGCCACTCTTTCAGGATGATGCCCCAGACGTTGCTGAACACCACATTGAGCGACATGAGTATGCTCCACGAGAATGCCAGCAGCACCGGACTGCCTCCAAGAAAGCTCTTGCCGGTCTCCAGACCGAAGAACTGCGAGTACCACAGCACTCCGGCAAGGGCGCAGAAGAACACGTTGTTGGCAAGCACGCGGCTGCTGCATGAGAAATAGTCGCGGGCGGTATGGTTCTTCACGTTCTGCCGCAAACAGTAGGCGGCGTTGGTGATAAAGCCTCCGAGGGTGACGAGGAATACCACCGGCAGTCCGGCATAGAGCGATGCCGCGCCGCCGTTGAGGGCAGACCGGCGGATATGACCGCCCGCATCGAGTCCCAGAGCGAAGCATGCGCTCATCACTCCGGCAAGCAACGCCACAAGCAAACCCTTGGTAAGGGCGAAGTCTTTAACCGCCGCCTTCTTCTCATCATCGCTCATATTTGCCGCGCGGAGGCTTCCTGCGTAGCCTATGACGGCTATTCCGGCTATGGTGACACACACTCCGCAGAGCAGCATGAGTCCGTCGCCGTGCAGCAGGTCGGTACCGTCGAAGAGCGCGGGAAAGAGTGTTCCGAACGCCGCACACGTGCCGAGAGCTATGCTCTGACCCAGAGCGACACCGAGATAGCGCATGGACAGACCGAACGTCAGTCCGCCCACACCCCACAGCACGCCGTAGACAACAGACAGCAACGCCCCGCCCGAGCTCCACAGCTGCCACAGACTGCCGCCTTCGGGAACCGCGAGCAGCGCGCCGAGCAGCGGAAACACGAGCCACGCGAAGATGCCCTGGACGAGCCAGAAACTCTCCCACGACCATTCCCTTACCTTGTTTATTGGCACATATGAGCTGCTCTGGCCGAAGCTGCCCACCGCTATTATGAGTAATCCGAGTATGATGTCCATAGCTGCGAACGGTGTATTCAACAACGTTTTGATGTCACTTCAGCCTCATATTCCTCCACTCCGGCTATGAACTCCTCGCCCACGGGCACACCGTTGCGCATGCAGAACATGTCCCACACGGCGTTCCACGGCATCGACTTCGCCTCCTCGAGCAGCGCGAGACGCTCGAAGCCCTTCTCCTCAGCCTCATAGCGGCGCAGCGCGGGCAGCGGCTCGAGCAGAGCCTGAAGCAGACATTTCTGTGTGGCGCGGCTGCCGATGACGTATGCCCCGATGCGGTTGATGGAGGCATCGAAGTAGTCGAGCCCTATGTGAACACGTCCGAGAGCTCCGCAACGCACTATCTCCTTGCACAGGTCGAGCGTCTCGTCGTTCATTATTGTCACGTGGTCGCTGTCCCACCTCACAGGTCTGCTTACGTGCAGGAGCACCTCCGGCACGAAGAGAAGCAGTGAGGAGAGCTTGTCGGCAACGCTTTCGGTGGGGTGGAAGTGTCCGGTGTCGAGCGTGACAAGCTTCTGTCGGCTCACCCCGTAGCCTATGTAGAAATCGTTGGAACCGACGGTGTAGCTCTCCAGTCCTATGCCGAAGACCTTCGACTCGATGCTGTCCTTCATGTTGGCATATTCCTTCGAGAATATGCGGTCGAGCGAATCCTTGAGCAGTTCGCGGTACATCATGCGGTTGACGGTTATGTCCTTGCTGCCGTCATGTATCCAGAGGTTCATTATGCAAGGGTCGTCCTGCCTTCGTCCCATCTCCTCCGCTATGGCGCGGCAGCGTGAGGTGTGCTCCACCCAGAAGTCGCGTATGCCCTTGTCGGGGCTTGCAAGCGTGAGGTTTCCGCTCTTGGGATGTGAGAACGAAGTGGAGTTGAAGTCGAGCTTTATGCCGTTCTCCGCAGCCCATTGCATCCAGCTGTCGAAGTGAGACGGCTCAACCTCGTTGCGGTCGACGAACCGTCCGCCGAAGTCACCGTATATCTCGTGCAGGCTGAGACGGTGTCTGCCGGGTATGAACGACATCGCCTTCAGTATGTCCATGCGCACTTCCTCCATGTTGCGCGCCTTGCCGGGATAGTTGCCCGTGGTCTGTATGCCGCCCGTAAGTGCGCCTGCCGACTCGAATCCGGTCACGTCGTCAGCCTGCCAGCAGTGCATCGACAGAGAGATATTCTGAAGGATGTCCATCGCCTTGTCCGTATCCACGCCTATGGATGCATAGCGTTCCCTTGCTATGCTGTAGGCATTGTCAATCAGTTGTTCTTTCATAATAAAGGTTTTTTTATTATATGGTTATGTGATACATTATAAATATGTATATGATAAAGTGCTGACGCGCATTACGGCATAAACTTACGCACACCGCCTTTCCGCCGCCGTCAGAATGGCGCGCGCCGCAGGGCGTCCTCCCACGCTCCCGTGTCTGTCGGGACATATGTGTCCGGTCTCACCGCCGAACGCACCATCCTGCGCATGTCCTCCACACCGGCGGCATGTCCGGCGGCTACCGCCTGCATCATTATGTTGCCTATGGCGGTGGCTTCAGCGGGACCCGCCACCACCGTGACACCCGTCGCATTGGCGGTCCACTGGTTGAGAAGGGCGTTGCAGCTGCCGCCTCCGATGACGTGAAGCACGCTGAGCTGACGTCCCGACAATGTGCGCAGGCTGTCGAACACGTGACGGTAGCGCAGGGCAAGACTCTCGAATATGCAGCGCACAAGGCGTCCCCGGGTGTCGGGTACAGGCTGTCTGTGACGGCGGCAGAACATCTGTATCGCCTCAATCATGTCCGGCGGATTGGCGAAGGAAGCGTCGTCGGGATTGATGATGCTGCGGAACGGCTCGGCTGCGAGTGCCTCGCCGGTAAGCACATCGTAGGGCACTGCACCCCAGACAGCGCGGCAACGCTCCAGAATCCACATGCCGCAGATGTTCTTAAGCAGCCGTACGGTGCCGCAGACTCCACCCTCGTTGGTGAAGTTAAGCTCACGTGCGGCGTCTGTCATGACCGGAGCTGCGGTCTCTATTCCCATGAGCGACCATGTGCCGCTGCTGAGATAGGCAAAGTCACTGCCCGATGCCGGCACCGCAGCGACGGCGGAAGCCGTGTCGTGACCAGCCACGGCGATCACCGGAACGGGTCCGAGTCCTGTCTGCCTCTGCACCTCCGGCGTCAGTGTTCCCACCTTCTGTCCTGGAAAGACAAAACGTCCGAAACTCTCCTCCGTCAGTCCCACCGCCTCAAGCAACTGTCTGTCGAAACGCCGTGTGGATGCGTCGAGGAGCTGGGAGGTCGACGCGATGGTGTATTCGGTCACCATCTCGCCCGTGAGCATGTAGGTTATGGCGTCAGGCATGAACAGCAGTCTGTGCGCGGCGGCAAGCGCGCTGTCTGACGAAAGGCGCATTGCGTGCAGCTGGAAAAGGGTGTTGAAGTCCATCACCTGTATGCCTGTGCGGCGGTACACCTCGTCGCGCGGCACCACAGAGAAGAACCTCTCAGCCGCTCCCGAAGTGAAAGGGTCGCGGTAGGCACGCGGCAGGCGCAGGAAAGCTCCGTCTCCGCCGACACACACAAAGTCCACTCCCCACGTGTCGACACCTATCGAACATATCTCACAGCCGTCGCGTCCGGCAGCCTTTCCCAGACCCTCCAGCACGTTGCGGAACAGTTCGTAGATGTCCCAATAGAACCTCCCGCCGCTGCATATTAGATGATTTGGAAAGCGGCTTATCTCTTCAAGCTCCGGTCCCGACGGTCCGAACCACCCTAAGACGGTGCGTCCGCTCGTCGCTCCAAGGTCTGCCGCAAAGAAGCATTGTCTTTTATCGCTCATCCGGTTATATTGCTTAGATTCATGAATTGTACGGGCAAATATAGCAATTAAGGCAATAAAAGAGTGTATGATTTTTGATGTAAATCATTCATTATCTGACACTGACCCGTCTGAGGAGCCGTGGCAGGGCGCAAAGACAGACGCTCCCCCAGTCCCGCACGTGGCGAAGAATCCCAGCTTGTAGGCATCATAAATCCTCAGGTGAGCCTTCTTTCCGATGAGCAGCCTGCGCTCAGCCTGCCCGAACAAGCGGTGCCACGCCTTCACCGCCCACAGCATGCGGCGGCGGCTCAACGCCTCCGTGATGTCAATCATGCGCGAGTAGCCCTTCATCTCGCTGTAGAATGCGCGCAGCGTGAGCATGTCCTTCTCAGTCTTCTCCACAAAGCGGGTGTTGCTCTCGAAGTCGTCCATCACCACGGGGTTGTCTATGTGGCACACCGTCACGCCGTTCTCCTCCAGCCGCCGTCCGAACATCACGTCCTCATACCGCCTCATGCGCTCGTCGAAAGGGCAGCTCTCCATCACGCTCCGCTCAGCCATGAAGTTCACCGAACGGAACGCCTGATAAGGGTGTCTGCGCCTTTCAGCGGCGGTGTGCCTTTCCTGCGCCCTCCGCTCGTAGGCGCATCTGAGGCTGCGGCGCGCGTCTGCCGTCCTGCCGCCCGTGCGCATTCCTCCGCTCACCACGCCCGCCTCGGGAGCCTCCAGATAACGGTGTATGAACCAGTCGTCGGGCACCGACATGTCACAATCGACGAAAAGGAGCCATCTGTACCTGCTTATGCCTGTAAGGAAGTTGCGTGTGGCTGCCGCTCCCGAGTTGGTGTCGCGCACCACATACCTGCATCCCTCCATCCTGCATATAGCCTTGTTCTTTGCCACGGCATCCCTGTCGTCCGACCCGTCGTCGGCTGCTATTATCTCGTAGCGCAGCCCTTCCACGTCGTCGCACAGTTCCTTCAGCCGCGCCACCATACCGACGCACACGCGGTTGTATACCGGAAGCAATATTGAAATCTCCTTACGCTGTTGCATAATAATAGAAATAACATATTTGCCGTTAATAAAATGCATACTTTCCACATCGCCGCAGTCTCGCATCATCGTCTGTGCGAATAGCCACAGCCAATGGAGTAACGACAGTATGGAAGTCTCCGTGCAAATATATCAATAAAAAACGAGATTACCGCATTGTCGTGACAACAATGATGACCAAGGCATTACGTCATATGTTTTCCATGCTCCGCCATCATTCTGTTATCTCCACGCGGTTTCCCTCAGGGTCGGCGACGGCACTCTCATAGCATCCGTCTCCGGTCGTCCTCGGTTCGCCAAGAACGGTGTATCCGTCCTTTCTCAGCGTCTCCGTGAGCGTGTCCACATTCTCTTTGCTTCCTACTGATATTGCAAAATGGGCGAGTCCTATCATGTCCGCGCCTTCGTGCCTGTCTGCCATGGCTGGAATGTTCATCAGTTCTATTCTTGCTCCGCCCTCTTCGGCAGACAGGAAGTAGGACGAGAAGTTCTTGCGCGGGTTATGGTATTTTTCCCCTGATACGAAGCCGAAGTACTTTGTGTAGAATTCTCTGAGCGATTAAATGTCGTCCGCCCATATTGCCAGATGGTCTATCTTCATAAGTCTGTGTCTTATTTATTTCTTCAAAATTAATATAAAGTGGCGGTTTCCTCTTATGGGAGACTGTTTTTTTAACATTATTCTACCGTAACAGGAGGTCATATATTGACTGTATCTCATACCTTTGTCAGGCAAATGGTTTTTCAGGCTTCGCCAAGTATGCGGCGGATTGCGTACGGATAAAGAGGAGAACGGGAATAAACGGGAGTATGGAAAATGTATGGACGGCTGACAGTCAGGCGAAATCCGTCATCAGAGTTGTGATGTATGATTATCGTTAAATGGGGTTACGGACATATGGAAGCGGACAGTAAATATTATAAAGTTTATCCGGTTTATGTGTCCATTCATTGGTATAAACGTCTCGGGATATGGTTTTTTCTTTGTACCTTTGCATAACCCGGGCTGCGGCTCGGCAATGTCAAGTCTGGTAAAACTCCGTTTTCCCGCCTTGCCGCTGCACTCGCCTTGCACCTGCTTTGCATAATCCGGGCGGTGGCTCGGCAGCATCGGTGCCGCCGGAACCGTATCTTTATTATTAACTTACACCGTCAGGACGGTGCGCACCCTTCCGTCCTGCAATCAGAGAAATGACATTTATCGTTTATGATACGCTTTTTCATAATACTCATCATGTCTGTCATGTCAGCCGCAGTATGTGCGCAGAGCACCGCACCGGCAGTGAAAGGCAGTGTGGTGGACGCCTCGACGGGCAAGCCGGTGGAATATGCCGGCGTTACACTTACCGACACTAACAACAACACCATCGCCTTGGCTGAGGTGGAGGACGGACGCCTCGAGATTCATACCGCGCGCGAAGGGCGGTTCATCGTCACCATAATGCTCCTCGGCTACCGCACATACCGTAGCGACACGCTGGACATAAGGAGGGGCAGGACGGCTGACCTTGGAACCATACGCATGGAGATGGAGGAGAGCAGTCTGGAGGAAGTGGTGGTCACGCGCGACCGTAGTAAGGTGGTGTACAGGCTCGACAGGCGCAGGATAGACGCCTCGTCGGTGCTCTCGGCGTCGGGTGGCACCGCAGCGGATGTGCTCAAGTCAACACCATCGGTGCGTGTGGACGCCGACGGCAACGTGTCGTTCCGGGGAAGCACGGGCTTTCTCGTCTACGTGAACGGCAAGCCGTCGATGCTCGAGGGAACGCAGGCTCTGGAGCAGATAGCCGCCGCCGACATCGACGCCATTGAGATAATGACAACGCCCTCGGCACGATATAAGACCGAGGGTGACGTGGGAATAATCAACATAACCACACGATGCCACGCTGACAACGGCATAAGCGGAGCGGCGCACCTGTCGGGAAGCACCATAGGCACGTGGAACACCGACGCCACCATAGGCTGGCGCGGAGGGGCAAGCAGGTGGTATGTGGGCATGGCGGCGTCTGACATAAGGGGCAAGAGCGACTTCAGGCAGAAAAAGACAACCGTCGTCGATGACTTCACCACCACCTCCGACGCTGACGGAACGCGCCATAGCGACAAGATATCGTACATCGGACGAGCCGGATGGGAGTATGACTCCGGAGCCCACCACCTGCAGGCGGAGCTGCAGGGAGGCATGACCGACAACAGGAGGGGCGGCGACATGAGCTATTACGAGCACCGCGTCAAGGGTGACGAGGTGATGAACGACGGACTGTATGACAGTCATGACCGCTACTCAAACGAGAAAAGGCTCGCGCAGCTCTCGGCGGACTATGTGCTTAACCTCAACGGGCGGGGCGACCGCATATCAGTAAGCGGACGGCTGAGGCACGACTGGTATGCGCTGGAATATACCGAAAGCAACATGTTCGACGGTTCAGGAGCGAGGTATGAGGGCACACGTGGATATGAGAAAGAGCACCACTGGGACTTCGACGGGGTGGCGTCACTGCTCGTGAACTACCGTCCCTCGGGACGCATAGAGGCGGGCTATCAGTACACATCATACAGCGAACACGGCGAATACAACATAAAATACTGGGACAGGAAGATGAAAGACTTCGTGTGGCAGGACAACCTCCACGCGCCGTTCTTCTACCGCAGGCAGATTCATTCGCTCTATGCCATGCTCACAGACAGAATGGGAAAGGTGGAGTTCGACGCCGGATTGCGTGCCGACCATACCATCGACGAGCTGACAATATCAGTAGCCGGGGCTGACAGATACATCAGACGGTTGGAGCTGTTCCCGTCGGCTCACGTGTCCTACGACGCCGGACGGGGCAACGTCCTCACCCTCGGCTACTCCTACAGGACAAACCGTCCGGGCATATGGCAGCTCGAACCGTACATCACCTATGAGGATTACTACACCAAACAGATAGGCAACCCGGACATCAGACCGGAATATATACACACCGTGGAAGTGGGCTACCGCAAGTCGTTCGCACAGGAGAACAGTGTGTCGCTCACAGCCTTCTGCCGCTCGAGGCGCGGGGTGATGGACAAGGTGAGGGTGCCATACGAGCCGGGAGTGACGCTCGATTCGCTCATAAACGCCGGCAACGACATCACATTCGGACTCGAGCTCAACTCTCACCTGCGCCTGCTGCGCTGCTGGGACATGACGCTCAACGGCACCCTGTTCCGCTATGAGTTCACAAGCCGCTACGAGGGATGCGCCGACGCAGCCAACACGAGCTACTCGCTCTCGATGATGAACAACTTCAGTCTGGGACGGTCCACTCGTATGCAGTTCGATGCCAACTTCGTGGGACCCACGGTTCTCACGCAGGGACGGGAGAAAGCTTACTGCTACTTCGACCTTGCCGTGCGCCGCCAGCTCATGCGCGACCGCCTGGCAGTGTCGCTCGTGGCGCACGACGTGTTCCGCACCGCACGCTACGACAACCGCCGCTCCACCGCCACACTCATGTCCTCAACCTACGTCCGACCCAAGTATCCCAACATAATGCTGTCCGTCAGCTATTTCTTCAACGCCTCGGGAGGAAAGACGCAGGGCGGAAAGGTGTCGTCGGGAGCAATGTTCGAGGGTAAGGATTTCTGACAGTGGCACATCCGTGAGGCTGCATCCGTACGGCGTAATACGCCGTCACGGTGAGGATGAGAGGCGCGGGAAGGCAAGGATGTGGTGTATGCCGCGCAAAGAAAACACCAATTATAGCCATCATTTCCTATTTTTTATATACCGCCACATCCTAAAGTAGAGACGCAAAATCTTTCGTCTCCCGAGCAAATATCGCAAATATTAAGGCATATTTTCATCACTGTTAATAGCGCAAGGCTGCTTGTGAGACGCAAAATCTTGCGTCTCTACTTTAGTTAGCCAGCGAATATAATCGTGTCGTTCCCCGTTGATAATCACAATGGCGCGAGCCAGTAGAGACGCAAAATCTTGCGTCTCCCGAGCAAAGTACGCAAATATTAAGGCATGCCTTCATCACTGTCAATATCGCAAACTTCCTCGTGAGACGCAAGATTTTGCGTCTCTACTTTGGTTACCCAGCGAATACAATCGTGTCGTTTCCCATTTATAATAACAATGGCGCGAGCCAGTAGAGACGCAAAATCTTGCGTCTCCCGAGCAAATATCGCAAATATTAAGGCATATTTTCATCGCTGTCAATAGCACAAAGCTGCTCTTGAGACGCAAGATTTTGCGTCTCTACTGGGCTGACGCCATCATTATAAAATAATACTTACAGCTCACATTGCCCCTCACTTCCCCGTTTTTATCCATGAAAAACGGTTCCACGCCACAAATGACGCCATTCCCCGGCACACCGGAACCGTTCCTTCCGCGCCTCACACATCCCACTGCAAACCGTATATTTATGCCATATGGAAAGTAAAAAAACGCGACAGATAAAAATCGCGGAATAGGAATGGCACTGCTGCGGAAAAGGCTTTATCGCACCATACACCATCAGTCATATCGCAAAAAAACGGCTTTTCCACCACTGTCCTGCGTCTGTCATACTGCGGGAAAGCCTCTTCCGCTGCGCGAAAAACACTCCGCCGCATCGCGGAACAGCACCTTCCGTCATGCGGAAAAGCCCCTTTCGCAGTCCCGAACAGTACGTTCCGCATCGCAGAACGCGCTTTCCAACGCATCGGTTTTATATATGTCATTGATTATCAACCGCTTAACCAAACCGCTCCAAAACTCACGTATTTGCCTCCGAATCCGTGTCCGGCTGCAAATAACTCACTCTCGCGGACTTCACACCATACCATTTTGCATAATCATACACACATTTCCGCATATTTATTCATTCCCGCCTGCCTCCCCTTGACGGCTATTTGCGCTGTGACGCCCGTCCCATACCGTTCACGGCTCAGCGTCTGCCGTCAGCCGGAGCACTGTCTGAGTCGGTCTCCCTGACGATGTACGGAGGTCTGTGCTTCGTCTCGTTGAATACCCGTCCCAGATATTCGCCGATGATGCCGAGCGAGAGCAGCTGCATGCCTCCGAGGAAGAGGATTACTATTATCAGCGTGGGATAGCCCTGCACGGGGTCGCCCACGGCTATGGTTTTCACAAGCACATAGCACATGTATATGAATGCCACGAACGAGACGAGTATGCCCACCCATGTCGATATGCGCAAAGGCGCGGTGGTATACGACGTTATTCCCTCCACCGCAAGGTCGAAAAGACGCATGTAACTGAACGATGAACTGCCGTTGACGCGGTCGCCCTGGTCGAAGATAATCTTCTTTTTTCTGAACCCTATCCAGCAGTACAGCCCCTTGGTGTAGCGTTGTGTCTCGCGCAGACGCCTCATTGAGTCGATGCACTTGCGGTCGAGCAGGCGGAAATCGCCAACGTTTGGCAGTATCTCAATCTTCGCCATGCGCTGCAGCATGCGGTAGTAAACCATCGACAGACGCCGTCGCAGCCAGCTCTCGCGTCCCCTGTTGCGGCGTTCGGCATACACGTCGTCGAAGCCTTCCTCCCAATGGCGGAGCATCAAGGGTATGAGTGATGGCGGGTGTTGCAGGTCGGCGTCCATGATGACGGCGCAGTCTCCGCCCGCACGGTCGAACCCGGCGAGCATGGCGTTTTCCTTTCCGAAGTTACGCGACAGGCTCACATACCTTATGCGTCTGTCGGTGCGGTTTATGCGTTTTATCTCGCTTAGCGTACCGTCGCAGCTGCCGTCGTCTATCATTATTGCCTCCCACTCATACTGCGCGTTCTGCGCGAAGAGCGTCCGCAGGGCTTCGTAGAGTCCCGTTATGTTGTCCTGCTCGTTGAAGCATGGTATTATGACCGACACTTTCCTCATTTGCTGTCCTTCCTCATTATGTCAACGCGGCTCTTGTCTATCAGCCACACACATTCATACTTGCCCGTAGCGAGCGCGCGCCGTGCTATGGAGCGTGCCTCATGACCGCTTTCGCGCGGGATGATGGTGTCTTTCACGCACGTAGGCCAGCGGTATGACGTCTCGTGAACCACTGCCGCCGCCTGCGGTCCGAAGGCGTCCTGCGGCAGCACGCAGAATGATGAGAACTTCTTTTCGTCATCGTCTGTCACCACGCAGTAGGCGTTTTTCACAGGATGACCGGCAAGGCGTATCGCCTCGTGTGCCATCTCGCGTCCTACGGCAGCTGTGGTGTAAGCCTTATACCAATGGTGAACGTCGGTGACGATTGCCGCTGCCGCATACATGGCGAATGCCGTGCGGAGCAGCGCGGGATGGCTGCGGCTCATATGGTCGGCAACGAATGCCACAAGCAGAGCCGACATGCCGAGACCCGCGTAGGCGTTCATCACGCTCAGACTTATGAGCAGATGGGGCGACATCACTATGAGAATGCACACCGCCAGACCGAGGAAGCGGCGTGTGAGCCACAGGCGCGGACTGCGGAAGAACATCATATAGACGAACGGAAGCGACAGGACGAGCGTCAGGGCGGCAAGCGGCAGGCAGCGCGATGCGGTGTGGACGATGCTCACATAGTCGGCTGCCACCCACGTGTAGCCAAGGAATATGGCTATCTCCTTCAGCTTTTTCGCCGGCAGGAATGTGTTGTAGTCGGGGTTGTAATACTCCGTTGAGGGTAGTGCGAGCCTTATACACCCGTATACCACGGCTATCGACACGCCGAAAAGCAGGTGGCGCAGTGCACTGCGGCGGTCTTCCATACCGAAGGCGAAAGCCAGCACCGGAGGCACGACAGCCCACGCTATGCCGTTGTCCTTGGACAGTGCAGCCATCATGACGCACGCCGCCCATGCGGCATACCGTCTCTTGCCCTCCATAGAGAGGTAGAACCATACAGCCGCCATGCCCCACATATGGGAATAGGTCTGGTTGAGCGCGTCGCAGCTGAGCACCGTTCCGAGCATGCACGGCGACATCCAGAAGAAGAGGGTTGACGCGAACTGTGCCGCGCGGCAGAATCCCAGACGCTGCGAGAGCTTCATCACAAGCACCGCTCCGATAAGATGTCCAGCGACAATGCATACGTGGTTGAGTGCGGGAAAGAGCTGCGGAACCGCTCCCACGATGTAGCCCATAAGCGCGTCGAACGGTCTCCACACGCTGCCGTAAGGCAGGAAGAACTTTGCGCTGTCGGGGTCGAAGTTGGGTGACGACAGCGTGCTCCAGTCATCGAACGAGGGATAGATGCCCACGACAGCCCACAGAACGAACGGCAGGCTTACGAGTATTAATGTCAGGGGTGATGTCTTGCCAATCTTCATTATTACATTATATGTATGTTGTTTTATGTCTGATGAGTCACATTATTTCCCCTTTCACATCCATTACATGGCGGCAGTCAGCCTCCAAGGAGTCATGTCAGGGCAATAAGGCGGAGAGGCTGCCACGATGGGTGAGACTCCGAATGGATGCATTATGGATATAAGGATATTCCTGCCGGGATGCTTCTGTGGTCTTCAGTTCACTATCGCAATCTTGCACACGGTGCCTTTCTTGCCGTCTGAGGTGGCTGTCTGCACCATGTACACGCCGCTCGCCACGCGCCGTCCGCTCTTGTCGCATCCGTCCCACGTGAAGAGTCCTCCGTTGCTCCTGCCCTCGGCGACGAGCGTTCCGTTGACTGTCACTATCTTGACGTCGGCGTCGAGCGTCAGTCCGGTGACTGTGATGAGCCCTGTGTAGTCAGGTCTTACAGGATTGGGATAGGCATATACGTTGTCCTTGTCCATCTTGTCGGATGCCTGCGAGGCGTCGCTCATATATGAGCACAGTCCCTTGTCGGTGCCGAAAAACACCTCTCCGCTTGTTCCGTCGACAGCTATCGACTCGATGGTGTTTGAAAGCAGCGGACTGTTGTCGGTGGTGAAGTGCTGCAGCTGGGTCATGTTGTCGGCGCTGATGAGGAACACCCCGCTGCCGTCCGTGCCGAACCACTTGCGTCCCCCTCCGTCTATGGCTATCGCGCTGATGCTTATGCCGTCGAGAAGATAGTCGGCATAGTTGGTCCCGTCGTTGCGCGGCACCTTCACCTGGGTGAATGTCTCGCTGCCGTCGGCTATGTCTGCCGCCGTTAGCATGAGCGGTCCGGCAGCCGTCCCGAGCCATATGTTGCCCTCGATGTCCTCCTCCAGGCATCTCACTCCCTGTGCGGTGAGAGCCGTTCCGTCCTGATTGACGAAGCGTGTGTACATCTTCATCCCGTCTGTGGACGGCTGGTAGCATATCAGGGCGGGCTTGCGCCAGTCGCTGCTGCCGAACCACATCAGTCCGCGACTGTCGAACATGAGTCCCACCATGTATTCCATTGACCGCCCTACACTGGTGATGAAGTCGCTCTTGTGGTGTGATGTCCATTCGCCTCCGGCATATTCGAACAGTGATGCGGACGGAGCCACGCTGTTGAGACACCACAGCCTGCCCTCGGTGTCGAACCTGACGGAGGACACGAGAGTGTAGTTCTTCTTCTGATTATCTTTGACGTTACCCGCTCCCTGCAACGGACTGTTGTCCATTGTGAACGCTTTCACGAGTTCCCTGTTTCTGAACTCGTACATGCCAGCCTGCGTTCCCAAGAACACATGAGCCGGGTTCTTGGGGTCGACATCAACGCTCATCGCACCCTTATATTTGTATCCGAGCGTCGCGGCGAAGTCGTCGGGATAGACGTTCCAGCCCTCCTGTCTGTCGTACACCTGCAGGCAGGCGTCGCGCTCGGGGTTGCCCAGTCCTCCGCAGGTGTAGAGCTGTCCGTTGATGAAGCGCATGAAACCGAAGAAGTTGTACTCCGGTCCGTCGGGAGCGACGCCCGCGAGAGTGGTCTGCACGCTGCCGTCGCCGCCTATCACGCCCTTCGCCAGCTTGCCGTCGCTGCCTGCGATCCAGTAGGAATCGTCCGCCGGAGAGTATTCTATGCCTCCCCATGAGAACGCGATGTCCTGTCTGCGGTCGGTGGCGGATATGATATAGGTGTGGTTTCCGCCATAGCACAGCATCTTGCCGCCGCTCACTTTCACCCTGCGGAACCACGGAGTGTAGAACACTCTGTACTTGTCCGCCGTCCTGTCCATCACGCATGCCTCGCCGCTGTTCAGTCCGATGAGCTCTCCGTCGAATACGAACAGGCTGCCGAACGTCTTCCGGCTGTATCTTGTCCACTTCGACCTGTCAGCCAGATTGTCGTCAGCCGCCGCGCGGTACATGCCGTCCGACGTGGCGGCGAAGATGCGGTTGCCGTCAGGTGCGGTGGCGTAGACGTTCACTCCGAGGTTGTATGTGTCGCTTATCGCGGCGTTGCGCACGTCTATCCTCACTATTCCGAATCCGGTGGAGAGGTAGGCGTCGGAGCCGTTTATGACGATGCTGTTTATCGTCTTGTCACCGGTGAGAGACTTGTTGTAGTATTCCGACATGTTGGTCACCTTGCCGTCGGGTGTCACGAGGTCTATGTTGTAGTTCTCATACACCACGACGAGCCGTCCGGCTCGGGCGCACCATGCTATGTCACTGATGCCGCAGTCGCTCAGCGCGTTCACCTTGTCGTAGGTCTGTATGCTCTGGTCGGAAGGGTTGTACGAATAAAGTCCGCCCGAGGCAAGCACGAAGACGACGCTCCCGGTGTCCTCTATCCTTGTTATGTCCGAGTATGCCGGGTAGGCGTTCCATGAGCCTACAGGAGCTCCGCAGATGTCTGTCACAAAGAGCGAAAGCATCAGTGTGACGATGGAAAACAGTTTCTTCATATTCGTGTAAGTGCGTGTGTGATGGGTGTAAGTATGCCTGTGCGGCATGATATGTGCAGCCTTCCTCCGTGAATGCCGCGTTATCTGTCCTTTGAAAGCAGATACTCAGCCAGCCGTGCCACGGCTCGCGCGCGGTGGGAGATGCTGTTCTTTATGTCGCTGCCGAGCTCGGCGAACGACCGCTCATAACCTTCAGGCACGAATATGGGGTCGTAGCCGAAGCCGGAAGAGCCTTTCCTCTCGTGCGATATGGTGCCTTCTATCCTGCCCTCGAAGGTGTGCTGCACGGGCAGTCCGTCCTTCCGCTCTATCAGGGCTATGACGGTGCGGAAGCGCGCGCGGCGGTCCTGCATGCCTTCCATCTCATGGAGCAGCTTGCTCATGTTGGCTTCAGAGTCGTGACCCTTGCCCCCCGCGTATCTCGCGCTGTACACTCCGGGCGCTCCGTCAAGAGCGTCCACCTCCAGACCTGTGTCGTCAGCGAAGCACGGTGTGCCGTATCTGTCGTACACGTAGCGCGCCTTCATCACGGCGTTGCCCTCAAGCGTGGGCGCCGTTTCGGGTATGTCGTCGTGGCATCCTATGTCGGCGAGCGACAGCACTTCGATGCCTGCGCCGAGAATCTGCCTTATCTCTTCGAGCTTATGACTGTTGTTTGTCGCGAATACTATCTTCATCTTTCTTTACTTTTACTTTTATCTGGTCGAATCCCTCGCCGTACACTCCTATGACGGAGCTTTGGCTTACGAACGCGTTGGGGTCTATCATCTTTATGAGGCGGAATATCGTGACGCTCTCGCTCTTCCTCGCGAGCAGGCATATCACCTTCATCTCGCGTCCGGTGTACCATCCGTGTCCGTCGAGAATGGTGAGGCTGTGGTCTGTCTTGCGGGTTATCGCCTCGGCTATCTCCTTGTGGTGCATGGAGAAAATCATGAACTGCACCGACTGCCGCTGCCAGCTCATCACGTAGTCGAGCATGGAGCATTCGATGAACATTGTGCACAGACCGAACACTACCTTCCTGCTTCTCACGTCGATGTCGCCGAACGAGTCGATGAAAAGACAGCTTCCGATGATGCACAGGTCCACAGCGAGGAGCACTTTTCCTAACGAAATGTTGTGGTATTTGTTCACTGTCGCAGCCACGATGTCGGTTCCTCCGGTGCTGCCGTTGTTGAGAAAGACTATAGCCAAGGCTGTTCCCGAGAGCATACATCCTATGACGAGCGACATGAAGTCGTTGCCGTCGCCAAGCAGTCTGTAGAAAGTGCCGTCGGGGCGGACCACCACCTCCTGCGCCAGCCGGAGCAGGAAGGAGAGTGCGAAAGTGGCGTAGATGGTCTTCATGAGGAACCGCCAGCCCAGAATCCTGAGCGTACCTAAGATCAGCGCGGCGTTTATGAGGAAGAAAGTGTACTCCACCTTGAAGCCCGTGGTGTAGAAGATGATTGCTCCGATACCTGCTATGCCGCCCGTGACAATCTCATACGGCAGCAGGAATACGGTGAAAGCGAACGTATAGAGCAGCAGTCCGAGCGTGATGTTGAAATAGTCTTTCGCCTCACGCAGAATGAATTGTTTGTACATATACATATTTATTATAATGACAGACACGCCCATCCTCCCACATATAGGTGTGCGGGCAGGATGGGCTTTGCCTTTCATTTACGGTTGATGTGTCTATTTTATGACGACGTTCACCATGCGCTTCGGCACTATGATGACCTTCACCGCCTGCTTGCCCTCCATATACCGGGCTGTGCGCTCGTCTGCCATGACGGCGCGTTCGATGGCGGCGTTGTCGGCATCTGCCGCAAACTGCATTTCAAAACGGCGTTTGCCGTTGAACGCTATGCCCATCTGCACGGTGCTTTCAACGAGATACTTCTCGTCGTATGCGGGCCATCCGGCGTCGCACACAGTGCCTTCGTTGCCCAGCGCGTGCCACAGTTCCTCGGCTATGTGAGGCGCGAACGGGGCGATGAGCACCACGAGCTGTGAGAGCAGGTCGCGGTTGCGGCATTTCAGCTGTTGCAGTTCGCCCACGCATATCATGAACGCCGAGATGCTGGTATTGTATGAGAAGTGCTCTATGTCCTGCGTAACCTTCTTTATAAGCCGGTGCAGGCTCTTGAGCTGTTCGGGCGTAGCGTCGGTGGAGTCGGGCAGGAACTGTCCGTCGCGGTTGTAATACAGTGCCCACAGTTTCTTGAGGAAGCGGTGGCATCCGTCTATTCCGTTGGTGTCCCACGGCTTGCTCTGCTCCACCGGACCGAGGAACATCTCGTACAGGCGAAGCGTGTCGGCTCCGTACTTCTCGACGATCATGTCGGGATTTACGACGTTGTACATCGACTTCGACATCTTCTCTATAGCCCATCCGCAGACATATTTGCCGTCTTCGAGCTTGAATTCGGCATTGGCATACTCCGGTCTCCAAGCCTTGAACGCCTCGATGTCGAGCACGTCACCGTGCACTATGTTCACGTCGACGTGTATCGGGGTGACGTCACCGTAACCGTCTTTCAGTCCGAGCGACACAAACACAGGCTTATCCTCGGTGCTGAGGGCGTTGGCGCGATACACGAAATTGCTCCTGCCCTGTATCATTCCCTGGTTCACGAGCTTTCTGAACGGTTCCTCACAGCATGAGTATCCGTAGTCGTGGAGGAACTTGTTCCAGAACCGTGAGTAGATGAGGTGACCCGTGGCATGCTCCGTTCCGCCTACGTAAAGGTCCACACACTGCCAGTATTCGTCCGCCTCGCGGCTCACGAGAGCATCGTTGTCGTGCGGGTCCATGTAGCGCAGATAGTATGCCGACGACCCTGCGAAGCCCGGCATGGTGTTCAGGTCGAGCGGGAACACGGTGATGTTGTCAATCCTGCTCTTGTCTGTCACGCAGTTGCCCACGGTGTCCCATGCCCACATACGGGCGTGTCCGAGCGGCGGCTCGCCGCTTTCGGTGGGTTTGTACTGGTCCACCTCCGGCAGGAGCAGCGGCAGGCAGTCCTCCGGAATCATGTAAGGCATGCCGTCCTTGTAGTATACCGGGAACGGCTCTCCCCAATAACGCTGGCGCGAGAAGATGGCGTCGCGCAGGCGGAAGTTCACCTTCACACGTCCCAGATGGTGTGAGGTGACAAACTCCTTTGTCTTGGCTATCGCCTCCTTGACGGTCAGTCCGTTGAGCGAGAAACCGTCGAGAGTGTCGCATCCGGCTGCCGGAGAGTTGCACACGATGCCTTCCTTGGCGTCGAAACTCTCCTCGCTGACGTCGCATCCCTCTATGAGGGGACGTATCTCAAGCCCGAAGTGCTTGGCGAAAGCGTAGTCGCGCGAGTCGTGGGCAGGCACTGCCATGATGGCTCCCGTGCCGTATCCTGCAAGCACATACTCTGAAATCCATATCGGGATGTTCTCTCCCGTGAACGGGTTTATGGCGTATGATCCGGAGAAAACGCCCGTAACCTTGCGGTCGCTGATGCGTTCGCGCTCGGTGCGTTTCTTCACATACTCTATGTATTCGGCTACGGCGTCACGCTGTTCGTCGGTGGTGAGTCTTGCCACGAGCTCGCTCTCAGGCGCAAGGACCATGAAGGTGACTCCGAAGATGGTGTCGGCACGGGTGGTGAAGATTGTGAAAGCCCCCTCAGCTCCCCCGGTGGGGGAGTTCTGGTTTGCTGAGTCAGGGGACAGACCTCCCCCACTGGGGGAGCCTGAGGGGGCTATCCTGAACTCCATCTCCGTTCCTTCCGAGCGTCCTATCCAGTTGCGCTGTGTCTCTTTAAGCGACTCCGTCCAGTCTATTGTGTCGAGTCCGTCGAGCAGACGCTGTGCGTATGCCGACACGCGCAGGCACCACTGCCTCATCTTCTTCTGCACCACGGGATAGCCGCCTCGCACCGACACGCCGTCCACCACCTCGTCGTTGGCGAGCACCGTGCCCAGTCCGGCGCACCAGTTCACCATCGTCTCGCCCATGTAGGCTATGCGGTAGTTCATCAGCACCAGCTGCCGCTCCTTCTCGCTCATGGCGTTCCATTCCCCGGCTGTGAAGCTCATCTCCTCCGAGCAAGCCGCGTCGAGCGCCTCGGTGCCCTTCTCGCTGAAGCGCGCGATGAGCTTTTCGATGGGCTGCGCCTTACCGCACTTGTTGCAGTAGAACGAGTTGAACATCTTGCGGAAAGCCCACTGGGTCCACTTATAATACTCCGGGTCGCACGTGCGCAGCTCTCTGCTCCAGTCGAAGGAGAATCCTATGTTGTCCAGCTGCTGTTTGTAGCGTCGTATGTTGTCGTCGGTGGTCTTCGCCGGATGCTGTCCTGTCTGTATGGCATACTGCTCGGCAGGCAGTCCGTAGGCGTCGTAGCCCATGGGGTTGAGCACGTTGTATCCTCTAAGACGCTTGTAGCGGGCGTATATGTCAGACGCTATGTATCCGAGCGGATGCCCCACGTGTAGTCCTGCTCCGGACGGATAGGGGAACATGTTGAGCACATAGAACTTCTTCTTCTCCTTGTCCTCGACAACCTTATAGGTGTCATTCTCCTCCCACCAGCGTTGCCATTTCTTCTCTATTTCACTGAAATTGTAGTCCATTGCGGTATATATTGTTTTGTTCTTTTTCTTTGTTCAATTGTTTATGTAGTATATCAGGGATAATGCGGACGGGTGGAACGAAAGCTTATTTTCTGATTCCCGAGTGCCGATTATCTTATGCAAAGCTATTGCAAACGAGCGGAAAGAGAGCTTGTTTTCAATTTCCCGAGTGCAGCTATATCTTATGCAAAGATACAAATTTTACCTCAAACGGCAAACATTTGCATGCTATTGGGCATCAGAAGCCTGTTTGTCGGCAGTGCGCGAGATGACGTCGGGCAGTGCGGAGAAATCGTCTATGACGCATTCCGCGCCGCTTTGCTCCAGTTCGCGGAGCGTTCCGTTGCCGTAGGTCACGCCACATGTATGCGCTCCTGCGCGCCGTCCCATCGTGATGTCGAACGCCGTGTCGCCCACCACCATTGCCGTGTCTGCATCCCTGCCGAGCTGCCTGAGTATCCTGTTCACCGGTTCCGGGTCGGGCTTGGCGTTGTCCACGTCGTCCGCTCCCACTATCGCGCTGAAGCAGGAGCTGAGTCCGAAGCGGCTTACGAAGTCGCTGAGCGAGTGGTGTCCGCGGCTGCTGGCTATGGTGATGGTGAGTCCTTGGGCGTGCATCCGCCTTATGGTGTCAGCCACGTTGGGGAACATCGTCACGGCTCCCTCGCTGTTGTTCACCTCGAACAGACGCCTGTAGATGCCGGCGCAGCGCAGTCCCTCGTCGCGGTTTATGCCGAGCATGCGCACGAAAGCCTCGTCGAGCGGCAGTCCTATCGTCGCCGCGCACGTATAGTCGTCGGGTTGCGGCATGCCATATTCGGCTATGGTCTGATGCATTGTCTTGAGAATTACGCTTCTTGTGTCGGCTATCGTGCCGTCGAAGTCGAGAATAAGGGTTTTTATCATGACTTGTGTTGTGTGATGGTTTCAATGTTCATGAGCCGCGCATCACCACGGCTATTGTCTTCATCCGCACATATTCCTCCGAGAGATACATCATTCCTCCGTACGGATTGTCCGTGCCCCACGAGTTCTTGGCTATGAAGTAGAGCCGTCCCCGTCGGTCGCGCGCCATGCCGGTGATAGCCATGCAGTGGTCGTCGGTGGTGAGACGCGCCTCAAACTCCTTCTGTCTCCGCTCCTGGGTGCAGGGCGTGTGCGAAGGAAGCTCCGCCGTTCCGCGTGCGAAGGAGAATCCCGGCTCTGTCACGTCGCCCTCCCAGCACACGGCGTGTCCTGCCTTCAGGGCTGAGCATATGCGCGCCATGAGCGTGTCGACGGGCACGTTGAGGAAGCGGCAGGCGGTCTTGTTGTCGGGCACCTCGAGCGCGAACGTATCGCCCATGGGATGATGGGTGAAGCTGGTGAGAGCCGTGTAGTCGCCCGGAAGGAACAGGCTGCGCGCGAGCTGCCGCGGAGAATACTCCACGCCATAGAGCCAGAAGCGCGACGGCATGTAGCCCAGCGACTCGTCGAGGATGTCCGTGCAGCGGCTGTCGAAGCGTGACATGCTGTGCGAGCGTCGCGCCATTGCCGTCAGACGGCGCGCGAGCACGTTGTAGTTGGCGTCGCCTCCGCAGTTGTACGGGTCGTATGTCATCATACCGTATTCCGCCGCCAGAGCGAGCGTCATGGGTGCCATGCCGCGCATGTCCACCCTTTCCCTGCCTCCGGAGAGAAAGCTACGCCTCGCAAGGTGAGCCATCCACATGCGTGCCGGATAGTCGGGCGAGAGGTTGACGGAGTCGCCTGCCATGATGCGGTCGGTTTCTATGGTGGCGAGCATGCCGTATATCCAGCACAGCTGACTGCGTCCCTGGTTCTTGACAGGTGTGGTGCGCAGTCTCACCTCGTCGGTGAACATGCCGTGCGGCTTGCGGTGTGCGTGCTGCGGTCTGCCGCACGCGAGCAGCATCATTGCGGCTGCTGCCATGAGAAGTATATGTTTTTTCATCCGTCCGCAAAATTAATCATTTATGCGCGGGTGTGGAACGGCATGGCGATAAAAATTTTCCCGCCGCCTGATTTTTATGTCCCTCCGTCGTCATTCCGTAGCCCGCTTCTGCACGGTGAGGCGGGATTTGGGGGCAATAAAAGCGGAAAGCGGTATGAGTGGAGGTGGGGCGGGATAGGGATAAAGTATTATTTCCGGTTTGACTGTTAATTTGTTGAATTGACATATTGTCACGGAATATTTTTATTTCGAAACATAATGATATTCATATAAAAACGTCACGACATGGTGTTCCGTGCAGGCGGATATGCGTCAGTCATGCTCCCATGCCGCAAAATACACCGTTCCGGCAGGTAGAACATACCATACGGGAGTGCGGAAAAGCCCCTTTGGAGTCGCCGTACGGTGTGTTTCGCGGCACGGAACGGTGTTTCCTGCGCGGTGACAGCGGCTTTTCCGCGACGTAAAAGATGCTTTTCCGCGCCCGAAAAGGCTGTTTCGCATTGTTTCATACAGCATATTTGATGCACATTTATGGAGTGTTTGCCGTAACCGTATGATATTGTATGTGTTGAGGCTGCACACGAAACGGCACGCTGTATGCGTCGCGCCAATGTTCCGGTTGCAGGGAATGGAATTATGACGGCATACGGAAAATCATTGTGTAAGTCGCATGCCGCATCCGCATTACATTGTGACAGTAATGGAAAATGCTGCGATTCATATGTTGGCAAACCAAAGTAGAGACGCAAAATTTTGCGTCTCACGAGCAAGTATGCGCTGTTAATTTAGGCGATATTATGCATGTCGTTGCTGGGTTTATTGCTTGTGAGACGCAAGATTTTGCGTCTCTACTTTAGTTAGTCAGCGCATGCTATTGCTTCGTTTCTCATATTTGATAATGGTGGCGTCAGCCTGTAGAGACGCAAAATTTTGCGTCTCACGAGCAAGTATGCGCTGTTAATTGAGGCGATGATATGGCTGTCGTTGCTGTGTTTGTTGGACGGGAGACGCAAAATCTTGCGTCTCTACAGGCTGACGCCATCATAATTGTTTCCCGATACATCATAAAAAACGGGGCGCACCATGCCGGCGCGCCCCGTCTCAACTGTTATACATTGACCTTTAATTGGTGCGGATGCTTATCTCCAAAGGACAGCCTGATACTCCTCAGGAGCATTTATGTCGTACAGGCGTTCCATTGTCATGTTACCCTTTACGTGGAACCGCATCGGGTTTTTCGGGTCGGAGGTGATGTCGGTGTACTTGTAGTCGAGGTACATCGTGGTTATCCGCCTCTCCAGATACTTCTTTGTGGCGTGCCTTATCACCTCGTAACGGTAGGTACAGTCACCGCTTGTCTCAAGGTTTATGGCGTTGGCAGGGTCGCCCGCGCTCAGTGTGAGCTTGCCGGTGATGACGCCTTTCTCGTCCTTCACGCCTTCCTCGAAGTGTGTGATTACCTTATAAAGCCCACGGTTGACATCCTCGCTCCATGTCGTTCCGGCAAGGAAGAACACGCTCCTGTCGTCCACCACGCGGCACTCGCGGGTGTCCTCCACCGCGCCGTCCGAATTCGTACCGTCTATGTATACATACATGTTGGTGGAGGAGTAGGTTCCCGAGTAGTCGTTGAAGAGCTTCAGGTTGAGCAGAGCCTTGTCCCATCCGCTGCGTATGTTGAGCTTATACGACGGGTCCGGCATGACTGTAAGTGGCAGAACCCAGTTCTCGTTGGTGTCAAGACCCTTGAGATTGAAGTCGATGATGTAGAGGTTGGTGTTCTGTCCGGACGCCACGTGGCATGTTTGAGATGGGAACGAGTAGAAGTTCTCGGGCAGCTGTCTGAACCAGAGGTCCTCGCGTCCGGAGGCGAACCTTGCCTTGTTGAGTATGTCGAGCGTATCGTTGTCGACGCCTATCTTCACGTTGAAGTCCCTGTGGTTGGTCGCCGAGCCGCTTATTATCACAGGCAGCTTGAACTGTCCCGTGCCGTCTGCCTTGTAGCGTACGTATATGTCGTGCACTCCGTTTGAGCCAACGGGAGCCTTGAAGGATACGAGTTGCTCGTAAACCTCCTCCTCCCAGTCCTCGTTGCATGAAGTGAGCATGCCGCACATTGCGGTCATCGCCGCCATGATATATAATTGAATCTTTTTCATCTTTTATATGTTTTATCGTTGTTCAGGATATGATTCCGTTTATTCGTAGTCTCTCCAGCCCGGAGCCTGTGTCAGGTTCTTGTTGCGGCGGAGCTCCTCCCATGATATGGGCCAGAAGTACTGCCTGCGTGAGAACGAGGTCTGCAGCTTCGGCACTCTCACCGGATTGTAGAACTGCAGGGCGTTTCTCTTGTCCATAAGGGTGTTGCATCCGTATATCTGTTCAGCCTCATGCTTCTCGGCAATCTTCCATCTGCGCAGGTCGAAGAACCGCTGGTTCTCGGCGAACAGCTCCACCTGACGCTCGTGTACGATTGCGTTGAAGAACTTATCGCGGTCGGCATACACCCCGTCAGAGTAGTCGGGAACGCCCGCACGCATCCTCACAGGCTTCACTCCGCGCCTCATCTGCTCTATGTCACGGCTCACGGTGTAGGTCTGAGTGCCGTCCCACGACGGAATGTCATAGCTCGATGTGAGGTTGTTCACAGCCTCTGCGTAGAGCAGCAGTATGTCCGCGTAGCGCAGGGCGGGGTCTGCCTTCTGTCTTATCTCACTGTAGTTGCCCACGAGGATGTCGTAAGGATGCACATACTTCATCACTCCTATGCCGGTGTTCACCCAACGCTCGTTGCCGTTAACACGTCCGTCAGCCTCTCCACGGTAGTAGAACACCTGCTGGTAGTGGTAACGCTCTTCTGTTGTGCTCAGTCCGGGCCATACCGTTCCGCTGTATGCCACCGACGCATAGAAGCGCGGCTCGCGGTTGGCATAGCCCATGAAGATGCCGTTGTCGGGCAGATGGTCGTACGGGTGCAGGTATTTGTTGTTCGCTGTGGTGAACTCGTTGCCCTTGCCGTATTGTGCCATCACGCGCTCGCGGTCGAACGGTGTGCCGTCTGCCATGTCGTAGGCGTCGCACTGTTTCTGTGTGATGCCGTGGATGTTCCATCCTCCGAGTGTGTTGGGAAGCTGGTGTCTCACAACGTCTGCCACACTGCTTATACCATTGCCATCGAGAGAATTGCCACGGTAATTCTGCCCGCGTGTGAATATTATCTCCGGATTCTCGGCGATGGCAAGCTCACCGTTGAACACCGAGCGGTAAGACTCGTACGGGTCGATGTCAGCCCATCCGTTCGGGAAGTCCTGGCTTGAGTATGGCTCGCATTGCGGAGGAGTGACGGTCGTAGGATAGGCTCTGTCCTGCGCGGTTTTCCTTACGCCGACGGTATATATCCTGTATACGCCTGCCTTGTCGTTGTAGTCAAGGAAGTCTTTGCCTGCCGCAACGGCGAGAGCCCACTTCCTTTCGTCATACTCCTGGGAAATGAGGTGGCGTCCTGTCTTGTCGGTGAAGTCTGCCATCTCGGTGTTTCCGTTGTAGAGAGGGCTGGCAGCGTAGGTCAGCACCTTTGCGCGCAACGCTAAGGCGGCACCCTTTGTCGGACGTGCTATGTTGAGGTTGTCGCGTCGGTCGGGCAGCACTTTTGCAGCCTCAACCAGTTCCTTGCATATGTAGTCGACGCACTCGTCGAACGTGCTGCGCGGGTAAGACAGTTTGTCGTAGCTCTCGCTGAAGTCAGCTCCCTTATCCGGCATGATTGGCACAGGACCGTACTTGCGTATGAGCAGCCAGTAGAAGTAGCCGCGCAGGAAGTGTGCCTCTCCTTTAAGCACGTCTATCTCTGCTTGGGTGAGCCCCTCGTTGGCGTGCGCTCTCTCTATGAAAATGGACGCCTGACGTATTCCCTGGTATGACCATGGCCATGACTTCTTGTAAAAGTCGCTGTAACTGTATCCGTCGCCATACTCACCGAGTTTGAAATAGCGGTAACGTGCGCCGTTGTATCCTTCGTTGAAGGTGATGTCATCGCAGAAGTTCGTAGGGTTGTTGTCGCTGTGCCCTATCTCGATGTTGTCTCCCTGCAGGCGGCTGTAGCTCAGTGACAGCCACTCCAACGTATTTGTCTTGTTGTTGAATATATGTTCAAGCGACTGCTGGTCCTTGAAATATTTCTCTGTATCGAGATAGTCGGAGCAGGACGTCAGGGCTGACGCTGCGCACACTGCGGCAACTCCGGCTATCATATATTTATATTTTTTCATATCTGTTGTCTTTAGATTGTTGATATAGTATTACAATTACAGACTGATGGTCATACCAAGAGTGAATGTTCTTGACAACGGATACCTCTGTCCGTCGCTGCTTCCGAGCTCCGGATCCCAAAGCTTGAAGTCGGAGAAAGTCAGCAGGTTGGTACCCATCAGATACACGCGTACATTTTGTATGTTGATGCGTGATGTAAGCGATTTCGGCAGTGTGTATCCTATCTCGACGTTCTTCAGTCGCAGATATGAGCCGTCGCGCAGCCAGAAGGTGGAGTTACGGTAGTTGTTATTGTTCCATCCGTAAGTGAGGCGCGGGTATTTCGCGTTCACGTCCTCATTCTTTCCGAGCTGCCAGTAGTTGCCGACAACGTCTGTAAGGATGTTTCCCCAAGAGTGGTTTGAGAACGGATAGACAGTATAACCTCCGATGAAGAACGACGTCTTACCTACACCCTGGAACAGTACATTGACATCAAAACCTTTCCATGATGCCGATGCTCCGAAACCGTAGATGAAGTTCGGCTTTGTTGTAGAGCCGATAGGCACGATGTCGTTGTCGTCTATCTTTCCGTCACCGTTCACATCTTTATACTTGATGTCACCGGGAGCTATCTCCACGGCTGTAACCAATGCGGACTGATCAGGGCTGTTGCGGATGTCCTCATAGTCCTTGAAGAGTCCGAGAGCCACAAGTCCGCGTGTCTGGTCTACACGGTATCCTGCCGAGCGTTTGTAGCCGTAGTGGCTGTATTGCTCGTCATATTCGAGTATCTTACTCTTACTATAGGTGAAGTTACCGCGTATGGTGAAGTTCACGTTTCCTATCTTGTCGCTGTAGGCAATGTTGCCGTCGACTCCTTGCGAGCGCACGCTGCCCACATTGGCTGCCGGTTGCTGTGAGTTGCTTACACCTATTATCTCAGGTATATATTTGCGCCACATGAAGATACCGTCACGGGTCTCGCGGAAGTAATCGACCGTTCCGCTGAGCTTGTTGCCGAAAAGATAGAAGTCAAGTCCCAGGTCGTGCTTCGTCGCAACTTCCCAAGTGATGCCTTTGTTCGCAAGAATGAGATATGATATACCGTTGTATGTGAAGTTGCTCGTGTCGAAGTCGCCATATACATAGCGGTCTTTTTCGTTGGTGTAGAAGCGTCCCTGGAACGGGAAACGTGTCTCGAGATAGTCGTTGCCCACCTTACCGTATGAATAACGCACCTTGAACATGTCCACCCACGGAGCCACTTTCTTTATCCAAGGCTCCTCACCGATGTTCCATGCAGCCGAATAAGCCGGGAAGAAACCGAAGCGTTTGCCTTTTGCGAAGTTCTCCGAGCCGTTGTAGCCGAAATTGAAGTCGACGAAGTAACGGTTGGCATAACCGTAGGTGAAGCGTCCTGCAAGACCCTGATGACGGCGGTCTATGCCCTGGATGGTGCGCTGGAAGGCGATGTTAAGGCTCTTTATTGGGTCATCGTCTGACTGATGTACCCAGTTGTTCTCAGAGTTGTCGGTAGTCCCGTCCTGCGAATATTTGAGGATGGCACCTACCTGATGCATGCCGAAATTGCGCGCGTAGTGCAGCTCAGCCTCGAAGAACTCCCTCTTCTTTCCTTTGGAATAAGGTTGTGATATCATGAGTTGCTCGTCCACCATCTTTTTGAACACGAGGTTGCCATCGCTGTCGCGCAGACGCTCCGCCTGCCATCCTTCAGGTGCTTTCCAATGTTCATTGCCGTTGTCGGTGTAGACATCATATCCGTAGCGTACCAAAGCCTTGAGTCCGGGAGTGATGAAATTGAAGTCCTGAGTAAGCTCCGCAGTAGTGTTTATGGTGTTTTTCCAAATCTGGTTGTAACCATACTGTGTGACGAGAACCCACGGGTTGTTGTGTCCGTCTTTGCCTTGCGAGCCCCATTTGCCGTCTTTGTATCTCACAGGAGTGGCGATCGGGTTATACAGCAGAAGCGATTCCCATATGTGTTTGTAGTCCGCACCCGGCTGGTTCTGCTTTTCCAGTGCTCCAGATATACCTATTTTAATAAGTGTGGTCTTGGTTATGTTCATGTCGAAGTTCATGCGGTAGTTCCAGCGGTGGTAGTTGGCGTTGGTCTTATAGTCCTTCAGCGCGGAGTCGCTGTTGTACATACCGCCTTCCTCAACATAGCTCATAGATGCGAAATAGCGTGCGTTGGAACCGCCGCCCGATACGTCAACGTTGGCGCGGAAAGTGGGTGCGCCGTCCTTGAGCAACAGTTTCATCCAGTTGACATTGGGGAACACCTCGGGGTCGAGCTGGTTGTCGAGCAGATAAAGGTCGTCGTCGCTGTAGGCGGGAGACATGTTCCGGCTTTCGAGAGCCTCGTTCATCATTCGTGCGTATATCTTTCCGTCGACGAACTCCGGTGTCTTCGTGCGAGTGTTGTAGCTGTACTCAACTTTTCCGTTTATGCGTGTCGCTCCGTCGCGGCCGTGCTTTGTCGTTATGAGAACGACACCGTTGGCACCGCGCGAACCGTAGATGGCAGTTGTGGAAGCGTCTTTCAGCACGCTGAAGGTCTCTATGTCCTCAGGGTTTATGTCGTTGATATTACGCTCAAAACCGTCGACGAGCACGAGCGCGCTGCTTCCAGCACCGAAGGTGGAGATACCGCGAATCCAGAACTCGGACACGTTGTCGCCCGGATTACCTGTCGTCTGCCGTGCGAACACGCCCGGTATGACTCCCGCGAATGAGTTTGTGATGCTGGCGGTAGGTGTGCGCAGGTCGCCAGGGTTTACCGTCGTGACGGCTCCCGACACGGTGAGCTTCTTCTGCACACCCGTACCTGTGACGACAACCTCGTCTATCACGTTGTCCTTCTTTTCCTTAAGCCTGACGTCTTGCGTGGTCTGTTCCTTGATGAGAACCTCCTGCATCTCCATTCCGATGTAGCTGAACACCAGTCGGGTGTATGCCTTTATCTTTATCTTATAAACACCGTCGATGTTTGTTATCACTCCGAGTGACGGGTTCTCCTTGGGAGTCACGCTCGCACCGATGAGCGGCTCACCGGTCTCATCGGTCACCGTACCCGTCACTTCTATTGTCTTCTGATCGTCCTGTGCCTGCATCTGCAGCGGTATGCATATAGCAAGCATAAGCATAAATATAAGATTCCTCATAGTAAAATTTGTATTGGATTATTACGGTTTACTCTCTCGTGATATAGCGTATGCCCCTGTTGCCGTTGTCGCCGATATACCATGTCTCGTTGGTCTCGTCGTAGGTGACTCCTGTGGGATGATAGAACCGTGCCTCCTTCAGCGGGTCTCCGTCTATATATCCGGTCACTTTTCCGTCGGCGTTCTCGTTGCTTCGTCCGGCAACAATTGTGGCGACACCGTCCGGGGTGAGTTTCCATATGCAGTGGTTCTCATACGCACTGAAGTAGAAGTCGTACAGTTCACCGTCCGGGCGCGGGTTTTTCACGTAGTCATAGTTCTTTACGAAAGTTCCCGACCAAGGCTGGTCGAAACGCGCTGAAGTACCTGTTCCTTCCACACATCCCCATGCTCCGAACTTTCCTGCTATGATTATAGGAGTCTCGAACATGTTTGTCTTCTCGTTATAGTTTGATCTTAACACAACGGGCGCGCCTTCCATTATTATGTACATATACTTTGCCGACGGGTGAAGGATGAGGCGCATGTGCTGTCCGTCGGTCTGTGTGAGCGCTGTAAGAGAGAAGCACCGCGTGCGGTTCACGTCGGTATTGGGTATCTCTCCGGTAGGGTTCTCCATGCGGTAAACGCATGCGTTGGTCCATGAGGAGTAGAACTTTGTGCCGTTGGGCATGCATACAACGCCGTAGGCACACGGTCCGTAGTTATAGGGACGCATTTTCTTGAATCCTTCCGAGCGCAGGCAGTAATACATGTTCGGTCTTGTCTCGTTTGAAGCCTGTCCGTTGTCGTCGGGGAATATGAGCGTGTCGCCGTCGGCAGTGAATGTGAACGAGAACATGGCAGAGTATTGTCTGCGCGGGAAAAGGCGTGTGTGGGTGCGTTGTGTAAGGTTGAGCACGCGCAGTCCGTCATGCCAGTTGGCAGCAAACAGGATTCTGTCACCGCCTATCTCCGCATATTTCGGGTCGAACACCAGCCAGTCGTTTGCAGGCGCGGATGCCTCTCCGTCGAACGAGCCGTACGAGTATGACGAGTTGCCTGACTCGTCCACCTTTCTTAACAATGTTCCAACAGTGGTCTTAGGTATATAGTTGAATTTTTCGTCAAAAGTCTTTGTCGCAGCGGGTTTGCCGTCCTTGTCGTCTATTGTCACGGTTACTGTGCCGTCGTAAGAACGCTTTCCTACCATACAATAGATAATCTCACCGGTAGAGCCGATGACCTTCGCTTCCTTTCCGCCCACATTCACGTGAATCTTCGTCTCGTCTGTGCCGAAGTTCTTTCCGTAGATGTAGAGGCGCGTTCGCACTTGTCCCTCTTTCGGACTGAAGTCTTTGAATTCGACCGGTTGTGACGGATCGAACGAGCCTGAGGCGACGTCGTCATCCTTGCAACCGATGAACATCATGCAGCATAGGAATGCTGAAATAATGAAATTTTGTTTCATGTTGGTTAGAATTTTTAGATTGATTTTTGTGAGTTGCGCTCACGTTATTGTTAAGATTAATTTTTGTGTGTTTTGTTTTGTATGTTTTTTTGTGTTTTATATGGGTTGTTATTGTGTTTGTTGACGGTAGTTCGTATGGTTTATGGGTGTAAATGAATTGTCAGGCTTTTGAGGCTTAAGTATTCAATACATTTTGCAAATATATGATAATATTTCTTTCGTAATTAAAAATAATGGTACTTTATTATTGAAAATAAGTTAATTGTGATTAATAAAGATTGATTTTGGTTTTTGTTTGTTCTATTTCGGAGATTTATTATTATCTTTATCGCCAATTTGAAAACCGCCTTTTGACTGATTCATATGCTTTTTTGTTCATTTCATGACGGGTCGGTGACATCGTATATGGGTGTCAGGGATGTCGTTTGAGAGTGTTTTCGGTGGATTTTGAACGGCTTTTTTGATGTTTTTTGAGATTGTTTCCGTATATATGATAATGTTGTTCATGTATGCAATAATCACGTTGTTTTCCATTGACAAATTGAATACGGCATAATGATATGTGCTGCAAGCTAAAGTAGAGACGCAAAATTTTGCGTCTCACAAGGAGGTTTGCGCTTGTTGCCAGCATATTTTCGCGTGCGTATGTTGGTATGGGGAGGACGGGAGACGCAAGATTTTGCGTCTCTACTTTTAGGGATGCGATGTTGATTGGGGGGATGATGTGCTTATGGAACGTGTCATGTCACAGATACTCGGCGAAGTCGGTGAGCCTCATGTCACCCTTTCTTGTGAGCGTGTCGTGGAATGCGAAGGCGGCGCGCAGCGAACCGGGGCAGTGTCCCTTTGTGGCTATGCGCTGGTATTCGCGCAGCAGCGGGCGGTAGTCGGGGTGCGCGCAGTTGTTTATTATCTCCTCCGCTCTCCGTGCCGGACCCTTTCCTCTGAGGTCGGCTATGCCCTGTTCGGTTATTATCACGTCCACGTCGTGCTCGGTGGAGTCTATGTGGCTGCACATGGGGACTATCGCGCTGATTTTCCCGCCCTTGGCTGTCGACGGCGTGTAGAATATGCTTATCGAGCCGTTGCGCTCGTAGTCGCACGACCCTCCGATGCCGTTCATCAGCCGTGAGCCGCACACGTGGCTCGAGTTCTCGTTGCCGTAGATGTCGCACTCCAGCGCGGTGTTCATCGCTATCACACCGAACCGGTGTATGAGTTCCGCCGAGTTGGACAGCTCGCTCGGGCGCAGCGTGAGACGGCTGCGGAAGAAGTCCATGTTGGAATACACTTTCTGAAGGCACTCGTTCGACACGGTCATCGCCGCCACCGACGCCTGCGAGATGCGTCCTTTGAGCATAAGGTCCACTATGGCGTCCTGCACCACCTCGCTGAACACCTCCACCACGGGCATGTCGTCGCACTGTCCGATAGCCTCCATCACCGCGTTGCCCGTCACGCCCACACCGCTCTGTATGGGGAACATGCACTTGGGGATGCGTCCGGCGCGCATGTCGCTCAGGAAGAAGTCCACCACGTGGCGGCCTATCATGTCGGTGTCGGGAGTCGAGGGCTTGAAGGTGCGCGCCTCTTCTGGTATGCAGCACTCCACCACTCCGGCTATCTTCCCCGGCTCTATCTCCAGATACTCCGTGCCGATGCGCTGTCCCACGCCTGTCAGAGGTATGGGCTGGCGGTAAGGATACTCCAGACACTCATACTCGTCGTGCAGATAGCGCGCGTTGGCATTGTGAAAAGTGTTCAGCTCCAGAATCACTCTCTTCGCCAGACGCGCTATTGTCGGCACTATGCCGTCTGCCGAGGTGAGATACACGCGGCACTTTCCGCCATACTCCTCTATGGCAGACACCTCTATCACAGCCCAGTCAATGTCACCATAAAAACCCCTGCGCAGACGCTCAGCCATGTGTCCGAGGTGCATGTCCTCATAGTCTATCTCGCCCAGGTTGGCGTGGTTGCGGAAGTCGGCGTTGGTGGAGAAGGGCGCGCGGAACTTTATGGCGTGAGCCGCCGCGAGGTCTCCCTCAAGGCTCTGGCACGACGATGCGCCCGTGATGACGCCCACGGCGAACGGTTTGCCTGCCTCGTGCTCTTCGCGCGCGCGTTTCGACAGTGCCCTCGTCACGGCTTTGGGGACACCGCTGGGGGTGAATCCGCTGAATCCGATGTTGTCGCCGTCCTTTATCATCGCTGCGCCTTCGGCAGCCGTTATGCGTGTGTATGCCATCTCCTTAAATGTCTATTGTTTGTTCGGATGGCAAAGTTAGTTATTTTAAAGCATAAAACACGCCTTGCGACATGATTTTCTGCATAAATTTACAAAAATACATTCAAAAAGGCACTAAAACTGTATAAATATACAGAAATAACCGTTAAATATGCAGAAATGTGCATATCCGTGCCTCCGCCATTCCTTTGTCGCGTCACAGTGGGGAGTCAGTGGAGCGTCTCCTTTCATGTTGTCGCGAGGCGGAAGAAAAACCGCAGCATGCCGTGCCGTCCGCAGCACGAATACGCGCAAATATGTATTGATGTATGAATAAATGTACATGGAGGCATGAATAAATGTACATGGAGGCATGAATAAATGTACATGGAAGCATGCATAAATATACATGGGCGCATGCATAAATATACATCGCAACGCGAAAATACCGCCGTTTTTGCGCGCAGACATGCTTTCGGCTGCAAATACGCGGCTTTTGGGCGTTTTACATATTCTGCTGACACACAATAAGATATATTGTCCGACATAATCAAAGTCCTTTTCCAGCGTCGCCAAAGAGGCTTTTCCGCCATGCGAAACGGGCTTTTCCGTGTGTCGGAAGAGCTTTTTCTGCGGTGCGGAACGGTGCTTTCTGCGGTGCGGAAGAGCCTTTTTCGCGTGCCGGCGGTGAGCTTGCGGTCATATAAGGAGGAAGAAAATGCCATGCGGGTGCGCTTTCCGTATATCGCGGAGACGTCCGTCGCGCCGTGCCGTTTCTGTTTTGTTGTTTTCTGTTGTCAATATTTTTTACTGTTATTATGTATAATTATGCGTTTCCGTCGGGTGTGTTCCGGTGCGGCTGTATGCCCCTCCGGGCACGGGTCGCAGCCGTGTGCCGTCCGCGACATATGCTCCCGTGCGAGCGAATAGTGAAAAAATTCGCTTATTCCGACTATTTTGTGTAAGTTTGCAGGCGAAACTCGAATAATATGAAAAAGAAACAGATACTGCTTATAAACGACATTGCCGGATATGGTAAGGTGGCTACCGCCGCGATGCTGCCGATACTCTCGTACATGGGTCATCCCACTTACAACCTGCCGACGGCACTTGTGTCGAACACGCTCGACTACGGCAAGTTCAACATTCTTGAGACAACCGACTATATAAAAGGTGTCTTTCCCGTGTGGCGCGAGCTGGGTTTCACCTTCGACGCCATAGCGACGGGCTTCATGGCATCGGAGAGTCAGGCGCGCATGATATCCGACTACTGCCGCGAGCAGGCTGCCTCGGGCACGGTGATATTCGTCGACCCGATAATGGGTGATGAGGGAAAGCTCTACAACGGAGTCACCGGTGAGGCGATAAAGAGCATGCGCGAGATGGTGAGCGTAGCCCATCTGGTGTTTCCCAACCACACCGAGGCATGCTATCTCACGGGTATGGAGTACGGCGCCCGGGGTGTGAGCCGCGACGGGGCGCGCCGTCTCACCGACGCACTCCTGGCTCTGGGCACCAAGTCGGCGCTCATCACGAGCATCCCTGTGGACGGTCAGCCGTCGGTGGTGGGCTACAATCATGTGGACGGGGAGTATTTCTGTCTGCCCTACACCGAGATTCCGGTGCATTTCCCCGGCACGGGCGACATCTTCTCGGCGGTGCTCATAGGGCGTCTGCTCGACGGAGAGATGCTCAAGCCGAGCACCCGCAGGGCTATGGACGCCGTATACACACTCATCGACCTCAACAAGGACAACGAGGACAAGAACCGGGGCATACCGCTTGAGAAGTATCTCGACGTGCTCTGACCGTGCGTCGTCAGCCAACCGCAGGCACGGGCATACAGCCCCTTACCGCGTCCGCCGCCTGTGCGCTGAGGTGCCGTCTGTGTGCGCGGGCGTGCAAAAAAGAGATAAAAATAATGCGTTCTGCCGGTCGGAATGATTTTTTATATGTATTTTTGCGCTTGTTATATGGACAGGTTTATTATTGTTCTGACACTCTGTCTGATGTGGTCGGCGGGATGCGCCGCGCAGAACGACGGAGGCGACACCGCTGACGGAGGAGTGCTCGAGCCGATGGTGAAGGTGAGCAAGGTGCTCGACGACAACGGCGACAGCATACAGTATGTGGAGATGAACAGCGTGTATGTCTATCCCGCTCCGGTGTTCAAGAACGAGAAGCAGCGCGCCGCCTACAACCGGCTCGTGGCAAACGTGAAGAAGGTGCTGCCCATAGCGAAGGAGGTGAACCGCATCATCATAGAGACATACGAGTATCTCCAGACGCTGCCCGACAAGAAGGCGCGCGACGCCCATATGAAACTTGTGGAGAAAAGCATACGCAAGGAGTACACGCCACGTATGAAGAAGCTGTCCTATCAGCAGGGAAAGCTGCTCATAAAACTTGTCTACCGCGAGTGCAACTCGTCGTCCTACCAGCTCATACAGGCGTTTCTCGGACCCATAAGGGCAGGATTCTATCAGGCGTTCGCCATGCTCTTCGGGGCGAGCCTCACCAAGAAGTATGAGCCGGAGGGCATCGACCGTCTCACCGAAAGGGTGGTGCTGATGGTTGAGGCAGGGCAGCTGTAGGTTCTTATAATAATAATGCGCCCATCAAATAATAATATACGGAAAAGGCGGACACGTCATGATGTCCGCCTTTTCCGTTTGTTTCCGTATCACGGAGTATGCCTCGCCGCGTGCCGGTCATTCCGCGCTCTCGGTGTATATCACCTGAACCATCACCTGTCCCACGGCTTTCAGAGTGTTCGCGTCGATGTGGTCCATGTCGTCATACACTGTATGCCATGTCGGACCGAATGAGCTTTGGGCACATTCCGGATGGTATGGTATGATGTCGATGGTGGGTATTCCCGCCTTCTCATTGAGCGGAACGTGGTCGTCGTTCACCATTGTGCCGTCGGTCATCGGGAAATATTCGGCGTAGCCGATGCTGTGGGCGGCTCCCCACACCTTGTTCACGATGTCATGGGCATAGCTCTTCGATATCCCTTCCTGATGGAAGCGCGCGCCCTGTCCGCCCACCATGTCGAGCAGAATGCCGTATGCCGCCGTGTAGCCCTCGGGCAGATGGGTAGCCCAGTGCTGCGCTCCGAGAGCCCAGGAGTCGTTGTCCGACGGTGTGTCAGCCCACTCGGGTGTTCCCCAGTCCTCCGCGTCGAAGCACACGAAGTCTATACCCAGCCTGAGCGTACTGTCGTTCTTGAGCAGCCGTGCCAGCTCAAGCATCACTCCGACGCCGCTCGCTCCGTCGTTGGCTCCCATGACAGGCTTGCGCCAGTTGGCGGTGTCGGGGTCGTTGTCCGCCCACGGGCGCGAGTCCCAGTGTGCGCAGACGATTATCCTTTTCTTCGCTTCCGGGTTGTAGCGGGCTATGATGTTGCAGCTGCGCAAGGTTGTCCCGTCATATCCTTTGAGGTCGGCGCGCTGCCGTTCCACCTCCATTCCGTATGCCTCGAACTTGCTTGCTATCCATTCCCCGCACTCTTCGTGCGCCTTGCTGTTCATTGTCCGCGGACCGAACGAGCACTGTTTAGCCACGAAACTGTATGCCGAGTCGGCGTTGAACTCCGGTCCTGCGAGTGCCACGGAGTCTGCCGGAGTGTCGCCTGAAGTCTTTTTCGCGTTCCTGCAAGATGCGCACGACGCCGCGGTGATTATCATTGCGGCTGTTATAGCCATTGTTATGCGGATGTGTCTCATTGTCTTCTGTATGTTGTCTGTCATTATTCTGCCGTCCTCATGGCGGCATGTCTCCTTTCTATGCTGTTGTGGCAGCCATGCCCTTCACCGTGTCCATCACCCTCAGCCAGTTTCCTCCCCATATCAGGGCGATGTCCTCCGGGGAGTATCTGCGGCGCAGCAGCATGCGCGTGAAGTTTATCATCTCGCTGCTGTCAGCCATTCCGCTCACCCCGCCGTCGCCGTCGAAGTCGGTGCCTATGCCCACATGGGCGGTCCCCATTATGCTTATGGCATGCTCCAAATGGGCTATGGCGTCGAGTATGGACGCCTCTCCTGCCGTGCGGAGGAATCCGTGGTAGAGCGTGATGTGCACCACTCCGCCCTTACGTGCTATGGCGCGCAGCTGGTCGTCGGTGAGGTTTCGCGGCACATCGCACAGCGCGCGGCAGTTGGAGTGGGAGCATACTATCGGCGCGCGGCTTATGGACAGTGCGTCGTAGAACGATTTCTCGCCTGCGTGACTCATGTCCACCATCACGCCGAGGTCGTTCATCCGCCTTATCACTTCCGCTCCGAAGGCGCTCACTCCGCCGTGTGTCCCCTTGCTGCGGCGTGCGCTGTCGCAGATGGCATTGTCTCCGTTGTGGCACAGAGTCATGTATACCATGCCCCGGCGTGCGAAGTGGTCGATGTTGTCGAGGCTGTCCTCTATAGCCAGACCGTTCTCTATGCCGAGCATTATGGACTTGTGTCCGAGCCGTTTCGCCTCATACAGGTCGGCTGGAGTGCGCGCTATGGAGAGGTGTGGGGCGTTGCGCGCGACGATGTTCTCTATCTTGTCGAAGATGAGGTCGGCGTAGTCCTTCGGGCTCTCGGTGCCGAACTGCGCCACATCAGCGAACTTCTGTCCTTCGGCGGGCTGCGGAAGATATGCCACCATGGTCACCGCGTCCTGCCGTCCGTCGTCCATCTTGTGCAGGTCAACGAGTATTCTGGGGTCGCGTTCCTCGAATCTTATGCCTTGGGAAAAGAACATCGGGGTGTCGCAATGGGTGTCGAGGGTGAGCGTGGATGCGTGAGTGCGCTTCGCCTCACTGAAGAGCCGTGCCTCGTCAACGAGCCATCTGAAGAGCGGCAGACCGTCCGTGCCCATCCATTCCGGATGCCACTGCACGCCTATCACGGGCTTGTGGCATGTGCTTTCCATCGCCTCTGCCGTGCCGTCGGGTGCGGTCACCGTTATGCGCATGCCCTTTCCGGGCGACGTCACTGCCTGATGGTGGAAGGAGTTGACGAATATCCGGTCAGTGCCGAATATGCCGTGCAGAGCCGAGTCGGGCTCTATGTCCACGCTGTGTGTGGGTTCCGTGCGGTCGGCTTCCTGCGAGTGCTTTATCAGCTGAGGCGTATGAGGTATGTCCTGACACACCTCTCCGCCCAGTGCGATGGCTATGGTCTGCATGCCGCGGCATATCCCCAGTATGGGCATCTGGCGGTTGCAGGCGAGCCGTGTGGCGAGAAGCTCGGGCAGGTCGCGTGCCTGATTGATGTTGTGCAGGGCAGGGTGGGGCTGCTGTCCGCTCCATAGCGGGTTGTGGTCGGCGCCTCCAGTGAGCAGCAGCGCGTCGATGTTGTCGAGCGTGTTGATGATTATGTCTTTGTCGGCAAGCGGCGGGATGATCACGGGCACGCCTCCGGCATCTGCTATCTGTGTGTAGTAGCGGTCGCGCAGCGAGGCGTCTCCGTCGGTGTAGTTTGCCGTTATGCCTATCAGCGGCTTGCGTGCCGCCTCCGGATAAGCCGAGTAAATGTCTTTTGTTATCGCGTTGAGATCAAATGATTTCATTTCTTGCGAGGGGTATTTTGCATGATGCTGTGGTAAACAAAGAGTGCCGCCTGCGGAGGGGAATATGCCTGACGCCCGTCGCCGGAGTCCTGCCGCAGGCTGCATAGGGCTCAGTCGTCTATGTGTACCGGTATCTCTCTCTTTATGCTCTGTTCGAGCGAGATGAGCGTCTCGGTAGATACCACTCCGGGGATGCCCTGCATCTGGTTGTTGAGAAGGTCCATGAGCTGTTCGTTGTCGCGTGCGTAGAGCTTCACGAGCATGGTGTACGGACCTGTGGTGAAGTGGCACTCCACTATCTCGGGTATACTCAGCAGACGCTGCACCACGTTCTTGTACATGCTGCCGCGCTCGAGATTGAGACCTACGTATGTGCATGTGGTGTAGCCGATGCTCTTCGGATTGACGTCGAAACCGCTTCCGGTGATCACTCCGTCTTCCACAAGATGCTGCACACGCTGGTGTATCGCGGCTCTTGAAACGCCGCATTCGGCTGCCACATCCTTAAAAGGTATGCGGGCGTTCTTTGATAGTATCCCGAGAATCTTCTTGTCGAGTCTGTCTATTTTTTCCATTATGACTTGTTTTTAATTTTACTTTTTGAAAGCAAATGTAGTCAATTCCCATGACATGGACAACAATATTTGTATTAAAAATATGCTAATTGTTTACATTGTGACATCTTGCCGTGACGGGGGAAGGGTCGGTGACGGAGCGTTGCGGAGAACGGAAACCGCCGTGACGGGGACGCATGGCTGCCGTGATGGAGTGGGGACGGCACGCCTTTTGACTGCCGTGCGGTGTGGGGATACGGTGTTTCAGATGTGGTAAAAAATCATTACACCAGCCTTCATGAGACCGCGCCATTTGCAGACGGAAAGGCTTTTGCCGCCGTATACGCTGATTTTGGAGAGATTAGATAAACTTTTGAGTGTCAGCGTATTATACATATCGCTCCGCAGGAGACGCCTTTCGGTGATGCGGAACGGGCTCTTCCGCACTGCCAAAAAGCCTTTCCTGCGGTGTGATATTGGCTTTATGGCGTGGCGGAACATGCTTTTCCGTGCGACGTTTCGGGCGTGGAGCGCGTACGGAATGTGATTTATGCGCTGTAGGATGGTGTTTTTCAGATGTGCGACATATGCCGTTCCGGTTTCAGGCGGTGTGTGTCCCGTTGTGCGTGTTGTAGAATGCCGGTTGACGGCATGCCTTTTTCCGGTAAATTTATTTGACATTAAGAATCGACCGGACGATGTGTCCGTTCCCGTTGAAACGGGGTCGCGGCGGTGGAGCGGTGCGGACGGAGCACATGCGGACATGCCTTTTATGGCGCGGTCTATGGCGGTATCGGCATATATAATAAGGTATTTGTATGATAAAAAAGCCGGGCACCGCACTGTCATTGTGCGATGCCCGACTTGGTGTTTGCGTGCCGTAGGCTGTCAGTATTGTTTCAGCTGACATACCGTCATTTCTTTCCGGCAGCCGCTTTTCTTCTTTCCGCTCTTGTCTTCCTGACAGTCCGGGCGTCTTTCTTTGAGCTGTCGCCCGTGTTCTTCAGACTCTCCTGAACCGGTTCGGGCTTGTCTATTTCAACCAGCTCGACGGTGAAGATGAGTGTGGAGTAAGGCTTTATCTTTCCTGCCTGACGTGCTCCGTAACCCAGATTCTGCGGTATGTACAGTTCCCACTTGCTGCCCACAGGCATCATCGTGAGAGCTTCGGTCCATCCCTTTATCACCTCGTCGGCGCGGAAGGCGGTGGGTTCCGGACCGCGCTTGTAGGAACTGTCGAACTCGGTGCCGTCGATGAGCTTGCCCTCATATCTCACTTTCACCCTGTCGGTGGCTTTAGGAGTCTCGCCTGTGCCCTCCTTTATCACCTTATATTGCAGTCCGCTTGCCGTGGTCTTCACTCCCTCCTTTGCGGCGTTGGCTGTGAGCCACTGCTCGTTCTCGCTCTTGTATGCCTGCTCCTTGCGGTAGTTCTCAGCCTCGCTTACCTTTGTGAAGAGCTGTGCAGCCGACTTCACGTCCATCAGGGTGGTGTCGCTGAGCACTCCTGCTATGAATGCCGTGTTGTAGATGTCCTTGTTTATGGCGTACTTTGTGCCTTCAAACTGCTTTGTGGCAGACGGAAGCATGCGCTGTTCCACCAGCCGCGCTATCTGCATTCCGGCGTTGCGGGCGGTGAACTTCGGGTCGCCTGCTGATGCTATGGCGTCCTTGTAGCCCTGGATGAAGTCCTGGATGTATGTCGTGTCGACGTTGTATTCCTGCTGTATGTAGCTCAGCAGTCCGCGTGTTGACGCCATGCCTGCCGCATAGCTGATGGAGTCGGAAGGTGTGACGAGCTTCAGCGGCTCCGCCTTCACCTCTGTCTTGTCCTTCTTCTTTTTCTTCTTGTTGTCCGGAGTCGTTCCGTAGGCAGCCGTCGCCATCATTATGACGGCGAGCAATAAAATCTTTTTCATTTTCTTATGAAACGTTTACGTTAGGTTCGGAGTTTTTATGTTGCAACAGGGCGGTATCTTTTCTGATTGAAAAAAGCACCGCCCTGTTGTGTTAGAGTCATTTCTGACGTATATGATTTTTATTTCTTCGGATCGACCTCCAAGAGCTCAATCTTGAATATAAGAGTAGAGAATGGCTTTATCTCTGTCTGCTCACGGTCGCCGTAAGCGAGCTCCTGCGGGATGTATACTTCCCATACCGAGCCTGCGGGCATGCGTGTGAGAGCCTCTGTCCATCCCTTTATCACCTGGTTGGCACGCATTGTGATAGGAGCCTTTCTTTTGTAAGAGCTGTCGAACACCTTACCGTCGATGAGCTTGCCCTCATAGTTCACCTTCACTAAAGAGGTGTCCTTGGGAAGCGGACCGTTGCCTTCCTTTATCACCTTGTACTGGAGTCCTGACGGCAGAGTCTTCACTCCGGGCTTCTTCTTGTTGGCTTCGAGCCACTTCTCGCCTGCCTTCTTGTTCTCGCTGAAGCGGTCGGCGATAGACTTTGTCCTTATCTCCATCATCTTGACCTGTGCGAGCTGCTGTGCCTGTTCGGGTGTCATGAGTCCCTTCTTGCCCGTAGCGCCGGTGATGAATCCTGCGAGCAGGTTCTTCATAGAGATGCTTTTGGTGGAGTCATTGCCGAAAAGCTCGTGGTTGATGCCTTTCACCATGCGGTTTGAAATCTGCTGTCCGATGTTTATACCGGCGTAGTATGCAGCCTTCTTCTTGTCCTCACCGGCGTTGGCACCGTCTTTCAGACCTTTTATGAAAGCGTCCATGTAGGTGGTGTCTATCTCCATCTGAGCGAGATACTCCCTCAGTCCCTGTGACTGGGCGATACCCATGGCGTAGCTCATCGTGTCTACGTCGCTCTTGAGATTGGGTTTTGAAGCTGAGTCGCCGCACGATGTCATGAATCCGGCGACGGTGATAGCCATTGCGGCTACGATTGTAAGTCTTTTCATTTTCTTGTGTTTCGTTATTTTGTTTTCCTTGTTCCTGTTTTTTGCTCAGACCACCTCGATGAGCTCCACGTCGAACACGAGAGCCGCGAACGGAGGTATTGACGCTCCCGCACCGTTCTCGCCGTAGCCCAGATGGTAAGGGATGAAGAATCTGTATTTCGCACCTTCCTGCATGAGCTGCAGTCCTTCGGTCCATCCCTTTATCACTCCGTTGAGCGGGAATGTGGCAGGTTCGCCGCGCTGTATGGAGCTGTCGAAGAGCGTTCCGTCCACGAGCATGCCCTCATAGTGGCACTTCACCTTGTCGGTGGCTTTCGGTCTGCGGCCGTTGCCTTCCTTTATCACCTGATATTGCAGTCCGCTGGGCAGTGTCACCACGCCTTCCTTCTTGGCGTTCTCGGCAAGATATGCCTCACCTTTTTCCTTTGTCTCCTTGAACTTCTCGGCTGCCGCGGCGCGCTGCTTAGCCTCTTGCTTCTCGAAGAAATCCTTTACGAGCGTCTGCGCTTCGGCATCGTCTATTTCCGGCTTCTTGCCTGCGAGAATGTCCTTTATTGCTTTTGCGAAATCGTCGATGTCCAGATTGTCCGCGCCCATCTGCGATAGTTGGCGGCCGATGCCGAGTCCCAGGGCGTAACTTACTTTATCCATAAAATGTCAGAATGTTGTTGTGATATTATAATATTGTTTGTCTATCAAGTGCGCAAAGTTACATATTTTATCTGACAGCCTTGTCATTATTATGTGAAAAATACTAATTTTGTGGTTAATTAGCTTTTTGCGCTTGTCTTTTGATTATCATGGCGTTTGGCGGAACGGCGCGTGCGGTGCCGCCGGCGTGTGTTGACTGAAGTGCGGGCGCGGCGGCTGAGGTTTACGAAAAAAGGATTTCAATATGAAAAAACTGGTGTTTCTTACAGGAGCGGGAATGTCTGTGGAAAGCGGTTTCAAGACATTCCGGGGCAGTGACGGGCTGTGGGAGAACTATCCCGTGGAGCAGGTGGCTTCGCACGAGGGATGGAACGCCGACCCGGAACTTGTGACAGGGTTCTACAACATGTTGCGGAAGAAGCTTTACGGAGCGCAGCCCAACGAGGGACACAGGCTCATACAGAGTCTGGAGAGGATGTATGACGTGACGGTGATAACGCAGAACGTGGACAACCTCCATGAGCGTGCGGGATCGTCGAAGGTGATACATCTGCACGGCGAACTGACGAAGGTGTGCTCCAGCCGCGACCCCGACGACCCGCGCTGGCAGGTGGAGCTGGGTCCGGACAACTGTGAGGTGAAGCCCGGAACGCGCGCCGGTGACGGTTCGCTGCTGCGTCCTTTCATCGTGTTCTTCGGTGAGGCGGTGCCCATGATATCGGCAGCCGCCGAACAGGCGTCACAAGCCGACGTGTTCGTAATAGTGGGCACATCGCTCAATGTGTATCCCGCAGCCGGTCTGGTGCAGTATGTCCGTCCGTCGGTACCGGTGTATATAATAGACCCCGAGCCTGTGACGGCACCGTCGCGGCGTGACGTCACCCACATAGCAAAGGGCGCGAGCGAGGGCATGAAAGAGCTTTGCGGTCTGCTCGGAGCGGTATGAGGGAAAGGTGGCTGTGCGGTGTCAGTCGAACAGCCATTCCCTTCTGTATCCTTTGCCCGGCTCTTCGCAGCGCAGGAACATGTCGCGCATGTTTATTGTAATCTTTCCGTAGTGCTCTATTATGTTCAGACCTACGCAGCCGTCCTCGGCGTTCTCGTCGCCGCCGACAGCCGTGCCGGTGCCTGAGAGCCTTTTTCCGGTGTGGAGATCGATGCCTGTCTCGATGGAGACAGAGTCGATGTCGGCTTCCGCGCCGCCTATCTTCAGGCGCAGTGAGGGCAGTGTGTAGCTGTGCTGCATCTCCACTCCGCCCACTCCAGCCATGCGCATGGAGTCGGCGATGCCCGTGTCTCTCACCTCCGTCTCGTGCGCCCTGTACCACCGTGTGTTCATCGACGTGTGGTAGTCGCCCGTGTCGAAGTGCATGAGAAGCGGCTTTCCGTCCTTGTCCTCTATCCTTAAAGTCATGTTGCGCGAGTCTTTCATCATCATGTTCGGACCCTCCTCCGGCAGCGGAGTGAGCTTTTCGGGCACGGTGATGAGGTGAGCGGAGCAGTCTATCTGCAGTTCCTTCATTGCGTTGAGCATCGGTACGCCTACGGTGAGATGCCATCCGCGCTCCAGCACCTTGTCCGCCTCGCTGTTGCCTGTCTTTATGTCCACCACGACAAAGGACACGTTTGCCCACGCCATGCCACGCCCTATGCGCAGTGTGTCGGCTATGGCTATGCGTCCGGTCTGCACGCCCAGTCCCATCATTCTTATGTCCGCGCCGATGTAACGCAGCCCAAGTCTGGCGGCTTCTTCGGGCGGAACGATGTTCACTCCGGCTCCGGTGTCTATCGCTATGGCTGTGGGTCTGCCGTTGACGCTGCCGTTCACCGTAAGGAATCCTCCCTTGCGGTAGCCGTGCAGACGCCCGTCAATGTAGAACGACGCGCTGTATGTGCCCGGCTCATGCAGCTGACGGTACAGCGGAGCCTCCGCCGCGTATGCCCGGAAGATGCCTGCCTCCTCCGCCATAGCACCAAGCAAATGGGTACCGGGAGCCTGACCCTGTGTGCCGGACGCTCTCATCCGCACCGCCATACTGTCGAGAAACTCCGCCGCCTCGGCATATCTGCCTGCTCCGGCAAGGTTTCTGCCCATGAGGAAAGCCATGCTCATATAGCTCTCCGTGCCCAGTTCAGCCTGATTCTCCCGCAGCAGAGAGCCGATGTGGAGGCATGCCTCGGCGGGCCGGTTGAAGTAGTGCGCGGTGAGAGCCGACGCCAGCCGGTGCATGAAAGGCGACAGCTGCCGCGCCTCGGACGAGCGCATCATCCGCTCAAGTGCGAAATAGTCCGACCCGTTAATCAGTTCTCCTGCCCTCCGGTCGGCGTCCTGTGCGGCGGCATGCCATGCTCCGCACATTATTATAAAGGCAATTATTACGCTTCTTCTCATAAGTCTGCACAGATTGTATTGTCGTCAGACTGTCACGGCGCGGTCTGTCATGCGTAGTGCGGAAGCCTTACTCCCACACCATGTCGAACCGGTCGCACTCGCCTGTGCGGTGAGCCAGATGCTTCGTAGCGGGCGATATGCCGAACAGCGGAGAGTATGTGCTCACCCTGATGGTCTTTCCGTCGGGCATGAACTCCAGTATGCGGAGCCATCCGTCGCCTCCGTTGCCTTCCCAGCCACCGCCGAGTGTCTGCACGTTGAACATCATCTGGTGTACGTATTTGCCTGCCGAGTTCTTGTCCTTACGGTATGCCACGTTGTCCTCAAAGTCACCCGGCTTGCCCGTATGTCCGCACATCACCAGTTCGATATTCTTACAAGGGAACACCAGCTTGTCCCATACGTCCTGTCCGTAGTTGCTCGGATTTATCCTGTAGTCCTCGTTCTCGGTGCGCTCTGCGGTGCGTTCCCACAGGAAGGAATGCAGCAGGAGCATTATCTTATGGTCCTTATACTTGTTGTCGGCGAGGTCTTTCGCCCAGTTGAGCACCTCGTCGCGCGGAGCCCATTCCACTGCTATGACGAGCATCTTGCCCCAAGCCTTGTCCTCGAACTCGTATGCCGCGTTCTCGAGCGACACCTTTCCCTCGCGGTTGGGGAACGCGCTCACCACGCAGTCTGCCCACTTGCTGTTGCGCTCGAAGGGGAAGTACTCGGGGAAATGGGTGAATCCCTCGTCGCCCCTGACATATCCGTACTCATGGTTTCCGGTGGAAATGATGTATGGCACCTTGTTGTCGAGACGCTTCATGCAGTGAGACGCCCACTCCCACATCTGCTTGCTGGTCTGGTTGAGCATCGCTCTGTTGCGCACGATGTTCTCGTTCTGCTCCACGAGGTCGCCCGTGCACAGCACCGCCTTGATGTTAAGGTTGTCGATGTTGTCGGCACACCATGCCGTGGTAAGTTCGAAAATGGGCTGGTTGATGTCGTATTTCACGTAGCCCTGGGGGTCGCCCAACAGAATCATGGAGAAGGAGTTGGGGTCGGAGAGCTGCTGTCGGTCAGCCCTGTCCTGCGCTGTCGCGGTAAGTGAGCAAAGCATTGCTGCTGTTGCGATGATAATGTTTCTCATATTCATGACATGTTTGTTTTAAGATTCTTTTTATGATGACGGAACCAGACTGGGGCGACATCAGTTTTGGAAAACAGAGTTTTACCATAACAGATATTGCCGAGCCGCTGCCTGAGTTCTACAAAGTCAGTGCAATGCGAGTGCAGCATCAGTTTGGGAAAACGCAGTTTTATCAAAACAGATACTGCCGAGCCGCCGCCTGACTTCTACAAAGTCAGTGCAATGCGAGTGCAGCATCAGTTTTGGAAAACGCAGTTTTATCAAAACAGATATTGCCGAGCCGCCGCCTGACTTCTACAAAGTTAGTGAAAGCCCGACTTATAGACAAATGATAAACCAATTTTTTATAAAATTTCACACAGCGCGAAAAAGCACTCACGGCATGTGTGTACGGGCGACCGGAGGACTGTGATGCCGCCTCTGTTTTTTATTCTTCCGGTTACGGAAATGTACCGATGCGTTTTTTACAATGGCTTAATGCGGTGAGCCCGACAACATTTACGGATTGCGGTTAAGCCAGAATATTGGAACGGGAAAGCGCGTGGCGGCGGTAAAAAATTTTGACAACGGAAAGTCTCGAAATAGATAGCGTGCCGCATGCCTGCGCATGCCGCGTGATGCTGAAAAGTCTTTCAGGATGTCGATGTGTGTCTACGGTATGTCCGTATAAATGTCCTTCTTCCGAAATATCCGCTCCATGACGTTGCCGGAATCACTGTCACTCACTGCGGAATGTACTCTCCGGAGGTGCTGAAAAGCCTGTTTCGCATTGCTGAAAAGCCCGTTTCGCGGCATGGAAGAGCCTCTTTCGCGGTGCGGAATGATGTTTTTTATGATATGAAAAACAGTAAACGGCTGTATGCCAGAGTGTTATATAAAATGCAGAATACCCGCGTATTTGCAGCCGGATGTGTGCCGACGTGCGAATACGCGGGTATTATTGAGATGTCGATGGATGATTTCACTGCAAATGTGTCATGTCTTCCGTGTGCGGACATTGCATAAACCGTGTCACTGCACCAGCGACGACACGGGGTTGCGCAGTCCCTTGTAGCCCACGAGGAACGCCTTTGCCGAGCCGAACTTCAGGAACATGTCGAGCCTTACGGGTATGTGGTTGGCGTCGTCGCTCACATAGAAGCGCACTATCTCCTTGTATTTGCCTTTCTCAAGTTCGAGGTATGAGAGTTGCAGACAGCGGTATTTCCGTCCGTTGTCCGCCTTTATGACGGTCTTTCCCCGGTATACCAGCCGTGCGGGAGTGGTCTTCCTGCCGTCCGCGATGGGGAAGCTTATCACGTTGCCCGTCTTCCATCCCTCCGGATTGAAGGAGCGCGCGCGCAGGAATATGTTCATCATGTCGTAGCTGCACTCATCGGGTGATATGTCCTTCCATGTGTGTTTGCCGTCGTGTTTCTGGCGGTGCATCTTCATCTTCTGCTGTCCGTCGGAGTATGAGTAGAACACTTCGTCGACGGTGTATCGCGAACCCTCGCGCGCGCCTTTGCGGTAGTAGAGCGGTTCCATGGCAAGGCTGCTGTAACACAACAGCGTGTCGCGCAGCACGAAGAGGTCGTCCACGCGGTTGTTTCCTCGCGTTGTGAGTGACGCCCTGTATGCCTTTCTCCCGTTGTAGTGGCTTTCCACGGTAGACATGCTTGCGTTTCCTGCCTTCACCCAGATGAATTTCCAGTTGTAGTAAAGGTTGTAGGAGAGGAACTCTCCCGACTTGAACGCCGTGTTCTTGTATGTGCACTGTGCCGCCGCCACCGTGGTGATGAGCGTCAGCAACATTATTGCGAAGGAGTGTTTTCTTATGTCCATAGTCTTATGCTTATGATGGTTGTAGGACGGTATGTCCTATTTTTTCTGCCGTTTCAGTCTCTTCTGCATCTGTTTCTGCATCTCCGGAAGATATTCTATTCCCAGTTTGCGTGCCCGTTCGGCGTTGCGCTGCTTCACCTGCCTGGTCTGCTCAGCCTTCTGTTTGGTTATCTGCGACGGCTTCTGTCGTGTCAGCACCGTTGCCCTCGGGCTCCATGTCTTGCTTATGTCCCACTTTTCGCGGCACTCGACGGGTTCGGGATAGTAGAACACTTCCTCCGCCTGGCGTCCCGAGGCGTAGTCGCCCGTGTCCCATATGCCGTTGTTGTTTGAGTCGACGAACATCCTGAGGTAGTAGCGTCCGGGCTTGATGTAGAAGAATTCTGCCGTCGTTCCGCTTGTCTTGACCTCTTTCACGGGTTTGTCCGACGTGTCGAGCAGCTGCACGACGATGGGTTGTCCGTCCGTGCCGTTGATGGAGAGGAGGAGCGTTCCGAACTCGCTGAGCGCGCTCACCTTGAATCCCTGTTTCAGCTTTTTGGTGCTCTTGCCGTATATGTCGGTGAATGCGGCTGAGTCGATTTCAAGACTGTACTCTATGTCGGGCTTCCATTCGCCCATGAGTACATACTTACGCAGGTGCAGCTCGGGCGTTCCTGCGTATGTGGTGTCGGCGTGGTCGAGCGTGTCCTTGCGGTCGGGAAGCAGGTCGAACGGCGCGTTGTACCACAGCGTGTCGCGCTTGGAGTAGAGGTGTATCTTGCTTATGTCGATGTTGGCGAGCGGTGTCTTGAACTCAAAGTGTATGTTCTCGTCGGGCCGCAGCTTCTGGGGCACGGATATGTCGTAGTCGAGCGGTTCGGGTGGCATGATGGAGTCGTATGGCTGTCCGCGCTTCTTTCTCCGCTCCTGCTGCTTCTGCCATTCCTCGAACGACTTCTTCTTTTCCTTCATCCGCCTCTCGTACGGCTTTTTGGAGAGCATCTGCAGCGTGTCGGTCTGCAGTTGCAGATGTCCCAGCGTGTCGGTAGCCATGTATCTGAGCTGCACGTTGAGCGTGTCGCGGTTGACCAGTGTGGTGTCCTTCAGCCAGTAAGTCACGGTGTCGCGCTTCTCCGAGTGCTCTATGATGAAGGCGTCGGAGGAGTCGAAGTCAATGCCTTTTATCTGCGGCAGACTGTCGTTTCCGTAGCTGAAGAAGAACGTGAAGTGGTCGGGCTCCTGCCGTTCGCTCTTGATGAGGTATCTGTCTGTGAGCGGCTCGGTGAACGCCTTGAGCACTATGTCGTCGGGTATGAACCGCGTGTATCCCACTTTAGAGATGCTTTTTATGCGGAGTGAGTCGAGCCATGTGGTGTCCTGGCGTGTGGCACCGGTAGTGGACGGTGTGATGATGTCGGTGGTGAAGGCTATCTTCTCGCTCTTCTGGCTGAATCTGTAGTCGCCGTCCATGTCCTGCAAGGCGTATATGCGGTAGCTTCCCGGAGCCACTCCCTTTATGACGAACTGTCCCCGGCTGTCGGTGCGCGCTATCCTTATCATCGGCGACGACACGAAAGCCGAGTCAGCCATGTCGCTGTACAGTCCCACGAGAATGCCTTTTATGGGTTCCAGATTCTCTGCCTCGAGCACGTGTCCGGACACTTGCAGGGTGTCTATCCGGTCGCCCGTGGAGAAGGTGTAGGCGTAGTTGCCGAGCGGGTTGCCCTCGTTGTTGTCTGAAATGGCGTCGCTGAAGTCTATCGTATAGGTGGTGTTGGCGCGCAGGGAGTCCTTCAGCTCAACCTCGATTTTCTTTCCCGCGCTCTTTATCTCAGGCATCTCAGCCTGCGGAGGAGACACCACCACCTTCTCCGTGGCGTTGTCTATCTTGACAAACTCGTCGAAGAAGATGCTTATCTTCTGCTGTCTCACGTTCGTGGCACCGTCGTCCGGTGACGCGCCGATGACGCTCGGCGGGGTCTCGTCGTACCATCCCCCGTCGGGCTGACCCATCCTTGCGCACGACATCACGGCAGCAATGACTGCCATGCACAGCGGCAGCATCGCCTTGCGGATGATGTGTGTACGTCGGCGGTAGCCCGTACTGTTGTGTGGATATGTCGTTTTCTCAGCCTTGTCCATTCTTCATTGTCTTTATGCGGGCGGTGTGCGGATGGCGTGTGCTCACTCTTTTCCGCCCTCGCAGCCGCCGTTCATTTCCAGCAGACTGTTTATGTTGTCGCGGCTGTTGGACAGCCGTGGCACCTTGTTCTGTCCTCCGAGCTTGTTGCGCGACTTCATCCAGTCGTTGAAAAGTCCCGGACGCGCCTTTATCACTTCAAGGTGCTGCATCGTGATGTCGTGATAACGTTTTGCCTCATAGTCGCTGTTCACCTCCTGAAGACGCTTGTCCAGCAGCGCGGCGAAGCGTTCGAGGCTGTCCGGTTCTTTTGCGAACTCTATCACCCATTGGTGCCTGCACTTTGCCTTCTGGTCCATGAAGAGTGGTGCGGCGGTGTATTCGCTCACCTCCGCTCCGGTCATCTCGCAGGCGTATGCCAGCCCTTTCTCGGCGTTGTCCTGTATGAGTTCCTCTCCGAAGGCGTTGATGAAGTATTTCGTTCTGCCTGTGATGACAAACTTGTAGGGATTGCGTGAGGTGAACCGGACGGTGTCTCCTATCATGTAACGCCACAGTCCGCACGATGTGGTTATGAGCATGGCATAGTTGCGCCCCGTCTCTACGCCCCACAGAGGGACTATCGACGGGTGGTCGCTTTCAAGCTCGTCCATGGGCAGGAACTCGTAGAACACGTCGTAGTCGCACATGAGCAGCATCGACTTGTCTGCCGGATCGTCCTGTATACCGAAGAATCCTTCGCTGGCGTTGTAGGTTTCCATGTATCTCATCTTCGGTGAGGTGATTATCTTCTCATACTGACTGCGGTATGGAGTGAATGCTATTCCTCCGTGGAAGAACACCTCGAGGTTGGGCCACACCTCGTCTATTGTCTTCTTGCCCGACATCTCCAGCACCTTCACCAGCACGCTGAGCATCCACGACGGCACGCCCGAGAGGTTGGTTACGTTGGCGTTGAGCGTCTCGGCGGCTATGCGCTCGCGCTTCACCTCGAAGTCGCTGAGCAGTGCGGTACTCTTTTTCGGCACTCTCACAAGGTTCACAAGAGGGTTGATGTTTTCTATGAGTATCGCGCTCAGGTCGCCCACAAGACTGTTCGGAAGGTTGTAGTTTGACGAGTGGCTTCCGCCGAGAATGAGTCCCTTGCCGTCGAACATGCGGCTCGAGGGATTGTTTCTGAGATAGATGGCTACAACGTCGCTGCCTCCCTGATAGTGTATGCGGTGAAGCCCTTCCTGCGATATGGGGATGAACTTGCTCTTGTCATTGGTCGTGCCGGACGACTTGGCATACCACTTCACAGTACCTTGCCACAGCACATCCGGCTCTCCGTGGCGCATGCGGTCGATGTCGGCTTTGAGCTCCTCGTATGTGTTCACGGGCACGTTGCGCGTGAATGAGTCGTAGTCTTTGATGCTGCTGAAGAGGTGTTTGCGGCCGTACTCGGTGTATCTGCCCTTTTCTATGAGATGATGTAGGACGTTGTTCTGCAGCGTCTCTGCACCGTTGATGTGCTGTTCAAGTTTTTTTTGCCTTGCCAGAAAAAACTTTCCTGCTATGCTTGTTAAGCTCATTTTAGTTAAATATATAAAAGAATACTTCTCTTAATGAGCCGTATTTGCCGGCCCGTAACAGAAACACTCTTTGTCGTCTGTCCTGTTTTTATGTTGTTTAAAGATATTGCCAGCGAGCGGAAACAGAGCTTGCTATGGTTTCCCGAGCGCAGCTATGTCTTATGCAAAGATAATGAAAGGCGAGTGCAGAAGCAAGTAAGGAAAACGAAGTTTTACTTAACTTGATACTACCGAGCCGCATCTTATCTTATTTAAAGATATTGCCAACGAGCGGAAAGAGAGCTTGCTCTTAGTTTCCCGAGTGCAGCTATATCTTATGCAAATATAGTTCAAACTTTTCTAAACAGTGAACAATTTGACCATTTTTTTAGAATGAGGAGTCCAAAGGCACTGTGCGGCGCGCGCTCAATCCATCTTCCTGCCTTTGTAATAGGCATTGAAGCTGTCGCGGGCGTACCCGTCCTTGAGCACCTTGAAGCTTGTCACCGCCGCGTCTTCTATTTCCCTGCCTTTGTAGAATGCGTTGAATCCGTCGGTGGCATATCCGTCACCGAGCACCTTGAAGCCCGACTCGGTGGCGTCTTTCATTTCCCTGCCTTTGTAGTACACGCCGAATCCGTCGGTGGCATATCCGTCGCCCAGCACCTTGAAGCTCATTGCCGTCGCGCCGCCAATCTTCTTTCCCTCATAATAAACGGTGAAGTCGTCGGCGGCGTAACCGTCTTTCATCTCCTTGAAGCTCGATGCCGACGCTCCGCTCACCGCCTGCCTGTCGTAATAAACCTTGTCTGCGGTTATGATGTAATGCCTCTTTCTCTTGTGCCGTTTGTGCTTTTTGTGCCTGTCGCGCTGAGGGCGCTGGCATACGGAGGCGGTCTGCCGAGAGTGTGTGTTGGCTGCCGTCACTGTCTCTGCCGGTGTCGCCAGGGACAGCATTAGGATTGTACTGATGAGCAATGTTCTCATAAATCGCATTCTGATAAACTTATACCGTTATTTTATATACCTTATATATGTGAGCGATTACGGCGTCGGCATGTGCCGGAACAGGCTTTCCCGTGCCGTCCGGCAGTGCCGCCGCCGTGGTCATAGGTTATGTATAATGCTGTGTAAGGAGATGTTCCTGTCACTCACCGTCCACCACTTTGGGGAACGCCGATATGCGCAGGCGTGCCGCACCCATGGGTATGAGTGTGAGGAAAGTCTCCTGTGTGCTGCGCTCAGCCCATTTCACGGGCAGCTGGTCAGTCATTCCTGTGGCGTCATATCCCCACGACGGAATCTGATAACCCTTCACGCTGAACTCCAGCGGCACGCTTTCGGCAGTGAAAGGCATGTCGTCTGCGGGCCACTCTTTCTTCGTTACGGTGATGCCGGAAGGGATGAACGAGCGGTCCACCTTCAGGGCGTAGTTCCACTGCGACTCGGGTTTGAGCACGTAGCAGGGCCACAGCGAGGCGTCAACACCCTCCTGCCAGTGGGAGTCGTCCTGCACGAAGGCGGGGTCGCGGCTGTCGTGCTGCTCGAAGTTCTCCTTTATCTTGAGCGACAGAGTCATCGGTCCGTAGTTCACGCTCACGCTCCCCTTGTTCTGCTGCCACACCTGCGAGGTGACCGACATGGGCATCTCGAGCTCCACCTTGTCGCCGTCCTGCCACTCGCGCTCTATGCGCACATACTTGCCTTCGGCTCCTGCCACGCTGAGACTCTTGCCGTTCAGGCTCACCGCCGTCTTGTCCGACCATGCCGGAACGCGCAGATAGAGCGGGAAGGTCACGCCTTCGCCGCCGGTGTGGACGGTGAGGGTCACTTTCTCCTCAAACGGATATTCCGTGTCCTCCGTGAGTCTTACGGAATGTCCTTCAGCACCAACCTTCGCCGTGGTCTCGTTTGCCGCGTAGAGCATTGTGGCGAGTCCGTTGTCCGATGTCGCCATTACGAGGTGCTCGGCATAGTATGGCCAGCCCATTCCATGGTTGTGTTGGCAGCACCGGCTGCTGAAAGGACTCATCGAGAGCATGCCCCTCAGATTGTTGTCAATGCTCGGTCCGTGCAGCTTCTCGTCGCTTATCGCCATGTTGGGAGACGTGATGTATCTCAGCGCTTTCATATCACTGGTCATCGCGGCGGTGAATGTGTTGAGCGCGACATTCTCGCAGTGGTCTGCCCAGAACGGGTCTCCTGTGATGCCCATCAGTATCTCGTCGCTTGCCATCTGTTCCACAATGGCGCACGTCTCCGCTCCCTGGCGCGGGTCGAAATATCCGTCGCGCGCGTTCTCGTCGGCTCCATACATTCCTCCCGGCACCTGTCCGTAACGCTGACGCATGGTGTTGAACGCGTTGTATGTGGCTTGAAGCATGTCCGGGTCGTTGTTATACATATAATAGGTGGCAGGCTCGCGGAATCCCTGCGCCACGTTCACGCCGTGCCAGTTGGGCAGGTCGTCCTTCATGGTCCAGTCAGACGTGTTGCGGTGGAGCTTGTCTATGAGCGGCAGTATGGACTCGTCGCCCGTGCGGTTGTACAGCCATATGACGCTCCAAAGGTTGTCGCCGCCGCGCTTCTCCTGCCACAGTCCTTTGAGAAACTGAGAGTCGGGCACGGTCATCTCCCACTTGAAGTAGTCTGTCATGGCGTCGAGCACCTTCTCGTCGCCGCTGTGCTCGTAGTAGGTCTGCAACGCCCAGAGCATCACCATCTGCGCCCACACCTCCGGATTGCCGTTCTCGTAGTTGCGCGGACCGAGGAAACCGTCGCTCTTCAGGTTTTCGAACACGGCGTCGAACCACACCTGCGCCTCCTTCTTCATGTCCTCGTCGTCGAGTATGTAGGCAAGGCTGCAATAGCCTCTAAGCCAGTAGGGCACCTCCTCCCAGCCGTGGTCGCCGCTGTCGGAGAGCCATTGGTTGTTGTTCTTGTCGAGCCATGCGCTGATGGTATTGAGCTTTCCGTTGAGTCCGTCGCGCTGAAGTTCAAGATACTTGCGCAGCCATCCTCGCGGCTGAACCTGTCCGACGGGCAGCTTGAGCAGCGGAGCCTGCCTCAGCGGAGCCCTGAAGTTGGTGTAGTTTGAGCTTGTGGAGACGAGCGGACGGTCTGTCACCGTCACCTTGTCCTGTGCCTGTGCCGTCGCCGCGAAGAGCATTACGGCGGCGCATGCGGTAATCCATTTCCTGTTGATGTGAGTCTTTTTGTCCATTGTATGATGTGTTATTGTTTTCCTGTAACCTTCTTTTTCCCTCCCACGATGTATATTCCTTTCTTCAGTCCGTCGGTTGACGTGCCGAGATAGGTGCCGCTCAGGCTGTACACCCTGTTGTCCGCGTCTGACGGCACGTTCTTTCCAGCCGTTACGGCATCAATGCCTGTGGGTATGTACTCGCTGATGAGGCTCAGTCCGTAGTCTATGTGTCCGCCGCCCTCGCCCTGTGTCAGCGACACGGCAAGCACATTGTCGCCCTCGCGCAGCAGCTCTTTCTGTGTGTCGGTGAGGGCGTGCTCGGCGTAGTCGTTGTCGTTCCAGCCCGTCGCGCTCCATATGAGCGTGCCGTTGAGATATACCTTCGGGTTCTCGTCATAGCTGCATGAGAGCACCAGTCTGCCAGCCTTTATCTTCTCGATGTCGGCTGCCGTGAGACTGAAGTGACGCCTTACGAGCATCGGGCGCACCTGACTCGCCCACTTGTTGATGAAGAACATGTTGGCGTCGTTGCTGAACGGACCCACTCCCTGAATCCAGTCCTGCTCGTCCTCCTGCAACGATGCCCACTCTCCAGCCTCCGCCACGGCTATGTCGGAGTTGTAGTTGAGGAAGTAGTAGCGGCAGTCCCACTCGCCCGAAGCCACCGTGGTGAGGTAGTCGGTGGCTGCCGTCATGTCAGCCTCATACAGTCCGCAGTCGGCGAACGCGCCTCCCCAGTTCTGGTGCACGTGCACAGCGAGGACGTTCTCCGACCCGTCTGTCTTTATGAGAGCCTTCTGCTCGTCGGTGAGCAGAATGTATTCGTCGTTGTTCCATCCGTCTGCCGAGGAGTGCACCTTCACTCCGTTGATATACCATTCAGCCGGAGCGTCGTCGTGACCCGCGCTGAGGAACACCGTGCCGGGCACCGTCCTGTCCACGGTGAAGGTGCGGCGCATGTATATGTCGCCCATTATCTCAGCCTGAATCCATCTGAACGATTTTTTGTCCTTATAATACTCGTCCGTGCTGAACGGCGATGTGGCTCTCTGCCATGACCTCTCGCCGTCGGTAAGCTCATATCCGGGCTCATACCACATCCTGCCCTCGGAGTCGGCGTCGGGCTCGCCCCACACCTTATTATAATACTGGTCGTTGTAGCGCATGCCCGAGTCGTATATCCACACGTCTGCCTGATACTGCTCCGCAGGGGTATACTGCGATGACGGCAGAATGGGTCTGTCAGCGTTGAATGTGCTTATCAGTCTGTCCTGCGCGTCTGCGTTGAAGGCGTGCACGGCTGTGAATGCGGTAACTATCAGCATTCTTAAAGGTAAGTAGATGTTCTTTTTCATTTACGGTTGTTTTGGGTTATATGTTTCGGTTTCAGTCTTTCTTTTCCTTTCATACGCCTGTCGTGGGGCTGATGCTGTTGAGATGGCAAGCCGGACATAATGCTCAGAATAAACAAAAATAATGATTTTTAGTATATATAATATCTGTCCGGCTGTTAAAAATAATGAAACATATCCTGCTGTGAGTCCTCTTCTGCCACCGCACATCCGTTTTCCGGTCTGATGCGATGCCCTCATATAGAGCGTATGCAATACTGTGCGGCAAGTCTGTGTATAACATTTATTAACGCCATTTTAACGCTCCTGACCGACGAAAATCACTTTTTCGGCAAAATACCAGTGTATTGCGAGGATATACATACGCCTCTGTACGTCAACGCCTTACGCGCAACCGCCCGCCCGTCTCGGCTCTGTCTCCGCCCGGAAAAGCCCGTTCCGCTGTCCCGAAAAGCCTCTTCCGTCATGCCATACGGGCTTTATTGCCGCACCGAAAAGCCTTTCCGGCAGTACGACAGACACCGTCCTGCAACGCGGAAAAGCCCGTTTGGCACAACAGAATGCCCCGTCCGGCTGTCCCGCAGCGTTTTTATGACTGCGGAAAACGGCTGAAACCGCCGTCCGACATCCTGAAAACCGTGTCGCGACAGAGAAAAAGCCGCACTGCTTTTAACACATGAAAAGCACCGTATGGAGCGTGTTTTGTTAAGAAATGTAAACAGCCGGACTGTGTAAATACTGCTCTACAGATGTGTTACAGGTATATTTTTGTTGCTCGTTTATGACGTTTGTGCGATTCTATACGAAATTTGTAAGAATAAAAAGAAATCGGTTTCAATTCATATATTTATCTCTTTGACTGTTAGGTTTTTACCTTGAAGTGGTATATTTGTCTGCAAACAAGGGTCTGGGAAAACCTGTATAGCAATGTATTATAATAAATCTTAAAAAACGTTACGGGGGGGTAAAATGGCATACTATAATTATCTGTGCTTAAATTTGCGGTATTAAAGAACAGTAAACAGGTGAAATGTAAGTACGTAAATATACTTATGTTAATCTGCTTTAACTATCTTTGACAACTTATTTAACCAGATATAGTGCAAGGCATCGGAGTTATGGATGTGTATGGAAAAGCGTTCAATGACATAGATTAAACTTTATCATATAAAACAGGCTGCACCTGTGCGTCGGAGAAACGGCTCTCTTAATGTCCTCCGGTGCGGTTCTCAGACTTATGCAATAATCAGTTATACAATAAACTTTAATCATTAGAGCAGATGGTAAAAAGACATTATGTAAAGCCCTGTGCGGAGATTGTGCAGGTGGAGGTTGAAAGCGACCTCCTGCAGGCTACTACTGTAGGATTCGGTCCGGATGTTGATGATGTTGAAAGTGGAGGAAGCATGCCTCCCGGAGGGTTCATGCCTGACGGTGGCGGTGAGACAGAGGATGTGACAAACGAGGTGAGAAGTAAAAGCTTATGGGATTAAGTAACTTAAATGTAGGAGATAACGGGTATGAAAAATAAACTGTTTTATTTGATGGTTGTCGTTATGACAACATTGTTTGCAGGCAACTCGTATGCCCAGGAATATGCTACTGAGGAAGCTGTTCCTTGGGAGAATCATGCCGTGGCTATTGAAAATGCAGCAGATGAAAGTGAAGGTGTATACCTCTGTTACAGGTATCAGGAAGACGGAGAAACCAGATATGGCTTTGTGACAGCAGGTGCTGACAACGGAACACGAGGCATATTGACAAACCGCGGACTCCGGTTCGACGTGAGCGGAAGCAGTAGCAGCGGTTTTAAATTTAAGAGTGTGCAGAGAAATCCGAACCAGGCTGACAACGGTTCTTACCTGGGTTATCCGTCAGGTTTCCTTTCCGGTAGCGACGTATACCTCGATCAGGACACGCAGTGGAAAGTAAGTGGAGACCTTACAAACGGATATGAGATATATGGAGAGGGTCGTACGATATTTGATGGAGACCATTATCTTACAGTTCAAAACGGCTTGTTGACAACTTTTGATCGCAGTCCTTCCGGTCGCTGGTTCATCATACCGCGCACCAAGTTCAAGGAAGTTGTGCTTAACGTTGAGCGTCAGACCAACATCGATGTGAGCGGTCTGTACGACAATACACGCTTCTTGCGTAATCTTCCCGCTGAAAATTCATGGCAGTGGGTGGACTATACGCCGGGCACAGACGGACAGGCTGGCACTATCGGAGAACTGTTGAATGAAGATATATATAATTACAACAATGATTACAGTCAATATCGAGACCAGACCGGAGAACTCAGTTTCGGAGGCATAGTGGACAAGGGCGCATACCGTGCGATAGATCCTCATATCGGAAACGGCGGTGATTATCCTTACGGCAGCAACAGTTATGTTTCCACATACGGCGCGTTCGGTGCCGCTGAAATGCGTGACCCGATTATCATGCGTCAGACTGTAAGCGGTCTGAAACCCGGAACTTATGTTATTACGGCGCAGGCTTTCGTGTCTGACGACAACTCTGAAAGACCTGTAACAGACGCTGACGTGGCTTATCTTTTTGCCGCCACAGGCTCTGCCGGTGACGCTTCGCTCTCGTCAGGCGCGTCCATTCCGAGACTGTCGGAGGGCGAACAGGCTACATTCAACGGATTTATAACAAAACACATGAATGAATTTGACGAAGGCGCAAACGATGTCAGCTTATACTTCCGCCGTAATGTCGCCGCCGGAGAGTTCCTCGCATCGAACGGCGGTGAGCTGACTACCGGTCAGGCAACGACAAGTCCTGATGAGACAAACCACATCGTGAGAATAGCCGTAACGGTGACAGCTGACGATGGAACGGTGACAGCTGATAATCCGGAAGGTACAGGAACGCTTACCATAGGTGTGGTTAAAGCCTCTGAGCAGGGTCGCGTTTATGTGGATAATATAAAGGTCAATTATTCCGGAATGAACGAATTCGGTATCAATGCGTACAGTACAAAGTCTGCTGCCATGACATCCGACGACCTCACATCCCTCGATGAGTTCCAGTACGGATACTCCCGCCGCTTCAATCTTGCACGTGATTTCGGGGAGACAACAGGAAACTCTATTGCCGAACCTAAGTGGGAGGCTCTGGTGATGCCTGTTAACCTTACAGCAGGACAGTTGCGCCAGACATTCGGCAATGATGTTGAGCTGTGCCATCTGGTCGGACTCCAGAACGGAGGAAACAGAATACAGTTTGATAAAGTGGATCTTACGAACACAAGCGAGACTGTTGTCTATGCCGGAGAATGTTATGCTGTGAAGGTTGTGGACGCTCCTGATGTTGCAAGAAACGCGCCTTATGAGTTTAATGTATACAACGTTGACGCAGACATTCTTGACGGAAGAATCCGCTACACGGGTCCGGTTTACCATTTTGAGGGTGTGTCGCGAATGAATACATTGCCGGCTTTGATAGAGGCAAACAATTATGACGGGCAGAACACAACATACGAGGACGGCGTCGTGACGAAGTATTATCGCACAGAAGATGGCGGCGGACATAACCTCATGTTCAAAGGTTACTTCTACAGAAACACCAATGGTGCTCCTGCCAACAGTTATGTTTTGAGTAACGGTACGGTCTACTGGCTGTCGCAGCCGTGGAACCGTCTGATGGGCACTATGTGGACATTACAGGAAGTTGACGCCGCAGGCAATGTGGTGGATGGCAACCGTCTCTCATTCGACTTCGGTGACGGAGAGCTTACAGGAATATCTGATATAACAACGGATGGTGCGGAAGGCACAAGGATGGAGGGTGTATACAACCTCAACGGACAGAAAGTGTCCGACGGCGACAGCACGGACAACCTGCCGAAGGGCATATATGTCGTAGACGGCAGGAAGGTCGTTGTGAGATAAGTTTGTTTTGCTTCTGTTTTTGCAGATAAAAAGCAGCGCGGCAGACACCGTATGACGGTGAGTCTGCCGCGCTTTTTCATGTCCGTCGCAACCGTAATGACGTGTGCCGGAACGGTGTGTCACGAGTGTCGCGAATGCATGTACGTAATGATGGCGTCAGGCATTCCGCGTTCTTTTTGTCACAATATCATCATTTGTTTATCACATCATCATTCTTTATTCATCACATTACGATTGTTTGTCCATCACATCATCCTTCTTTCTTCATTTCATTATCCTGCCGCACTCATGACGGTTTTTCCCGTCGCTTCTGTAGCTCACGTGCAGCCAGAACACGCTGTCCTTAGCCCTGCTCTCAATCAGCAGCTGGTCGAAAGGCAGGTTGTCGCGAATGTAGGCAGCCATTTTCATGGCTCCTGACTTGCCCGACACGTTGATGTCCGCCGCCTCGCCGCGCATGTGCTGGGACGACGGCGCGCCTCCCACCCGTGCGTTCAGCTCCGCGCAACGGTATCCGCTGGTTATCCTTATCACTCCGAAGCGTCGCCGCAGCGGCTCGAGCACGTTCTCGCAGAGAGCCTTCAGCCGTTCCACGTGCTCCTTATGGGGTGTGTTTCCGATGTTGTGCGCGATGGCGGTGCCCGAAAGTGTGAACTCCCTTAGAGTGAAGTGGGGGCTCAGTCTGAGGTTAAGATCGATTGTGTCCATGTGTTCTTGTGTGTTTTTGTTCATATTCCGATTATTAAGATTTGTGTGTTTTCCATTCTACTGACGGCTTTTTCATTCCGTCCTTTCTATCTCCGCGTCTGTCGGGTCAGCCATTCCAGCCACGAAGTGCAGCCAGCAGAACCGTTCCAGATAAGCCTGCTGCCTCACTCCCTTGCGCGCCATGGCGTCGACAGCCACCTTGTAAGGATTGGCGGGCGTGCGCACATGCAGTCGCGCGCATATCTCCCTTACCAGCTCGGACATGGGCGCCGGACTTCCGTCGGAGTGTCTCACGGCGCATCCCCTGTATGCGATGTAGGTCAGTTCCATAAGGTCTTTCACCGTGCCTGTCCATCGGATGTGCCCCTTGCGGCTCTCTTTCATGAGCCTTACGAACGCCTCTTCCATCATCTTACGCCCCTCGTCCCTCTGTTCGCGCGTAGGCATGGTGGGGCTGCCTGTCGCGTCGTGCAGTGAGGATTGTGTTTTACAATATTCCATAGTCATACCTTATATTATATGTTAATAAGTTTATGTCACGTCAAGACATGTATTTTACAGCTGCGGGTTCACCCCCCCCGGAGGGCATCATGCCGCCTGCGCGGCTCTTTCATCAGGTTGCCGGCTCTTCATCCTTCTTCCGCTCTGATGCCGTCATCTTGCCTCCCGTCTTTTCCCGGTGTAGCCCGCTACACATTCGGCAAACGCGGAAACCAATCTGAGCGACAGCAGTACGGAATAAGGATAAAGCCTGATTTCCTCTGCGGGTTTACTGCGGCAAAAGTAGCATATAGCATGGAAGAAACCTTTCCAAATGTGTTCTGACGGGTTAATTTAGACTAAAACGGGGACTCTCTACCCTGTCTTTACCCCCTCGGAGGGCTATGGCGGCGGAGTAGCTGGAGCGGTATGACGCTGCGGTTGTGGCTATGTGTCCCGGCAATGGGCGTGATGTGGGAAAACGGTTCTGACCGGACGCCGGATGCGGATTGTCATTATGAAAAAACAAAAAAGCCTTTCCTGCAGAACGGGAATGGCTTTTATTGTGTTGTTAAAGATGTTTTTATATGCCTATAAAAAGATTCGTTTACGCTGCGGAAGAGGTGTCTCATACTGAGAAAGATGCTCTTTCATGCTGCGAAACGGGCTTTGTCATGTCCCGAAAGAGCCTCTTTCATAACGCGGAAGAGCCTGTTTCATACTGTGAAAAAGCCTGTTTCATACTGTGGAAAAGCCTGTTTCATGACATAAAAAAGGCTCTTTGAGGATGCGGGAAAGCCTTTTCCGTGAGCCGGTGGCGTCAGCGTATTATGCGGTAATAGTCTTCTTTTCTCGGCTTCGGTTCCCTTGGCTCAGCCGCGGCGTAGCCGAGTGACAGCGCGCCGATGCCCATCAGACCGTCCGGCAGTCCCCATTGCCTCATAAGGCTCTTGCCCTCCTCTGTGGCGAACATCTGGTGCTCGCGGTTTATCCAGCACGAAGCCAGTCCCACGGCATGCGCCGCGAGCATCATGTTCTCGAGCACGCAGCTGCCGTCCTGGAATGCGTTGGCGTAGTCGGACGGTGCGAACACGAGTATTATTGTGGGCGCGCCGTAGTACGGGTCGGACGTGACGCCCATCACCTCTGCGTTCATTCTCGACAGCGCGGCACGCTGTCCGCTGTTCTGCACAGCCACTATGTAGGGTGCCTGCGAGCCGTGTCCGGTAGGCGCGTAAGTGCCTGCCTTGAGCACTTCTTCAAGCAGCCGGTCGTCCACCTGTTCTGTCTTGTATTTCCGGCAGCTCCGTCTTGTGCGGATGAGATTGAGAAATTCGTTTTCCATATTTGTTCCTTTTAATGATGTTTTTATGTTTCTGCGAATGTTGTCAGGCTTGCGTGGTCATCTCGCAGTGGTGAGGATGTCGCGCGGCATGAGTCCGTCGGTGAAGCGGTCTATCGTTCCGTCGGCAGCCATCTGCTCCGTAGTGCCCTCCGTGAGCGAGTTGTTGTCCATGAGCCAGAGCCTGTCAGCCGAGCGCAGAGCCATTTCCATGTCGTGCGTGGAGAGCAGTATGGTCTTGCCCTCCTCGTGCGCCAGTGTTACGAGCAGCCGCATAAGCCTCGCCTTCGACGGGTAGTCGAGAAAGGCGGTGGGCTCGTCGAGCAGCATGAGCGGAGCCTCTTGTGCGAGCGCTTTTGCCACCATCACCTTCTGTCGCTGCCCGTCGCTCAGTGTGCTCACGGCGCGTCGGGCTATCCGTGTGATGTCTGTCAGGCTCATGGCACGCTGTACGGCGCGCAGGTCTTCGGCTTTCAGCGAGCCCCAGTAGCCCGTGTACGGCGTGCGTCCGAGAGCCACGAGCTGCGCCACATCCATGTTTACGGCGTTCGGTGCGGTTGTCAGCACTATGCTCACCCGCCTTGCCATGTCTTTCTGCGAGAGCGTTCCGGTGTCCTCTCCGCCTATCAGTATCTTTCCTCCGAGCGTAGGTTGCAGTGCGGCAATGGTGCGCAGGAGAGTCGATTTGCCTGTCCCGTTGCGCCCGATGAGGCATGTCAGCCGTCCGGACGCCAGTGTGGCGTCGAGCGAGTCAGCCACTATGCGCAGTCCGTGCCGTCCTGTGCGGTAGCCTATGCGCAGTCTCTCGAGTCTTACGTATGGCTTCTGTTCCATGTTTTCTGCCGTCATTTCCTTTGCCGTCGTGCCCGCGTGGAGTGTCGCGCGTAGCTTTTCTTTGTCTTATAAATCTATCTTTATCGACATCGGGTCGTAGTTGTCTTCCGGTGAGTTCACCTTCGACACGTGCACGAACTTATAGAACTTTATCCTGTCGCGCACCTCGGAGGGATGTCCCAGCGAGCGCATGCGCTGCGTGAACACATATTCCTTGTGTCGCGCTATGAACTCCTCGCTGTCCTTTTCGGGTATTATGAGTATGCCGCCGGTAGGTTTCCTCACCCTTCCGAGGCTGTCGGGAGCCGGATTAAGGAACGGTTGTATGGTGCCGCCGAGATAAAAGTCGGCTCCGAAGAAGTGCATGCCAGGGCGCGAGATGTGGGAGTAGAGCTTCTGTCCGTGGAACGCCTTGTTCACTGCCTCAGTCATCTGGCGCAGCGACACCACCCCTGTCATTGTAGGCAGACACACCGCGTCGAGCGCGATATATATGCTGAACAACACGCAGAGAGTGCCTGCGGTGAGCGTGCGGACGCTCCGGCGCAGTCTGCCTGCGCACAGCACGCCAGCCAGAAGTATGCCCATGACAGCCGGAAGGGTCATGAGTGCCGTCTCGGTGGCGTCGGGGGTGATGTCGTATAGAGCTTTAGCCATCGACAGGCGGGCGTTGGCTTTGTGTGTGCCGAAGAAAATGTCGGAGAACGCGCCCGACTGTATCACCTGGAAAGCCGTGCTTAACAGTATGCCGGCAAGTGCGGTGAAGGCGGCGAAGGCAGCCACCGCGCTGCTCCTGTGGCGGCGTGAGAGCCACGCCAGATAGAGTGCGGTGAACATCGAGAGGAACACGTGGCAGCACAGAAGGCTTATGTCGTGATGACCCGTAGGCAGCCATGAGATAACCAGAAGAGCCGCTGCGGCTGTGGCGGAGAACGACGCCAGCGGTCGTGCGGTGCGCAGCCATTGTGCCGGAAAGGCTGGAGTGAGTCTTATGCCCGCGCTCTTCCACGGTCGTGCGAGGAGAGTGAAGGCTATGAATATCAGCCATGGCGCGAATCCGGTGGCGGCATATGCCAGATTGCCGGCAAGGTTATGGTCGAACAGATTGAGTGTCGTTATGCCTTTGAGCGAGCCGTAGTGATAGGCGATGAACAGTCTGCCGAAGTCTCCTTCAGTCCGGACGAAGGCGGCGGCATACCACATTGCCGGTACTATGAGCGCAATGGCGGTGCACAGCACAGACTTCGCCGCGGTGTTCTTCAGGCTCTCTCCGCGCACAAGAAGCCATATGCAGAACACCGCCGGAGGCAGTATCACCATCAGCGGACCTGTAGTCAGTCCTGTGAGAGCCATGCAGAGCGTTGCCGCGAGAGGCAGTCCGCGCATGCCGTCCTCATGCCACCGGTAGAGCAGGAGCATCGCTCCGGTTGCCAACGCCGCCCCCATCATGCCGGGACTGCATGCCGTCGCCTCGCGGTGCAAGCCGTAAGAGGTGAGCATGACGAGTGCGGCGAGCATGGCGCGCGGTGTTGTCGAGCGTCTGCGCATGAACAGGAAGACCGCCGCGCACATCACAACGAGCGACAGGGCGGAGGGCAGACGCGAGGTGAACTCGCTCACGTGCCCCCACGGCAGCGACACGAGTGCCACACACAGATGATAGAGCGGCGGACACGCCGTGAGGTCGTTGCCCGACGTGAAGGGCAGGATGATGTTCCCGTCTTTCAGTATCGACACTGCGGCCATCGCCTCGCGCGGTTCGTCCATGCTGAAAAACTCAGTCTGCCAGAGAAAGGGAAGCAGTGTCGCCAAGCCTGTGACAATCACTGCAATGAGGGGAATGTATTTCCCGGATGTCTTCATAATGTATGTCAGTTTTCCTTTTTGAGGTTGTATTGTCTTGCCGCCTGTCACGTGGCGCGGCTTTTTCTGTTTTTTTAAAAGATAATGCCAGCGAGCGGAAAGAAAGCTTGCTTTCAATTTCCCGAGTGCCGCTTATCTTATCAAACGGTGATGCCAACCGCGTGCAAAGATACTCCAAAAGAAAGAGCGCAGCAAATTTTGAAACTTCAAAATGCTGCGCTCCGTGTTGTATAGAATTATTACAGACTGAGTTTCATGCCCGCCGTGACAGTCGCCCGGGGCATTGTGAAACCCTTGTTTATCTCATATTCCTGTGCGAGAAGGTTCTCTCCTCTCACGTAGATGTTGAGAATCTTTCCCAGACGCAGGCTCGCCGTGAGGTGCCAGAGGGCTGCATGCGATGTGCTGTTGTCCGATTCGCTTGTGCGAAGACCGGCGAAATACATCAGTCCGGAGTTCAGGGTGAGACGCTTCAGGGTGTATGTCGCGCCCGCATAAAGCTTGTGCTCGGGTGCTCCGGTGATGTGCGCGCTTGTGTGAAGATAGCTGTAGTTGGCGTCAATCGTCAGTTGCGGTGACGCCTGAAGGGCTATCTCTGCCTCCACACCGCTGTTTTCGGTCCTGCCGGTGTTCACGTTCAGCGGCCGACCGTCGGTGAAAACGGTTGTTATGAGATTGTCGGCTTTGAGATAGAACACGTTCAGTCCTGCCCTCATCCGTCCGTCCATGAACCGCTGCGACCACGACAGCTCATAGTTGGTCATGCTCTCCGCTTCCAGATCGGGGTTCTTCGGATTGAACATATACATATCTTTAATGGTGGGGTTGCGGAATCCCCGGCTCACCATAGCCCTTATCTCAGCGTCCGGCGAGAGCCTGAACGACAGTCCGCCCTGCGGCACAAGCTGGGTGCCCGAGCGCGAATGATGGTCCACACGAAGCCCCGCTCCTGCCGTGAGCCACGGTGTTATGTCCTGCCGGATGTCCACATAAGCGGCGTATTCGTCCTGCGTCTTGTCCGCTATGACGGTCTCAGCGCCTCCCTCTATGGCTCTGTTCCATGCCTTGCCGCCGAAGTGCTGGTAGTCGAATCCCACGGTCGTGCGGTTTCCTCCGAACAGTTCCACGCTCTGATAGAGCGACACTCCCGCCATCACGTCATCGTGCAGATAGAGCGAGGTGCGCGGTTGCTCGTCGGCGGTGTGCCCGTCGTTTATGTTGTGATGACCCCAGTTGTAGTACAGGCGCAACGCTCCCGACGTGTGTCCGTAGTCGTTCTGCAGAGCCACGGCAGCCGTTCCGCGCGTTATCTTCATGTCGTTGTCAATCAGCGGAGCCTCCGCCGGTCCGGGATTCGAGCTTTTGAAGAACGTGACATTAGCCTCGCCGCCCGCCTTCCAGTTGTCGTTGAACGTCCATACAGGTCTTACGAATCCGGCATACTGCTCGAACTGCGAGTCGGGACGGTGTCCGTCGGTGCGGCTGTAGGACAGGGCTGCGGTGTTGGAGAAGCGTCCCGCCTTCACCTCATTCGCCGCCTCGCCGTGCAGCGAGCCGTATGATCCGCCCTCAAAGGATATGTCTGTCCTCACACCGTCTGCCTTTGCCTGCCGCGTCACGATATTCATCACGCCGCCCATGGCATTCGATCCGTAGAGCAATGAGGCAGGTCCGCGCAACACCTCCACCCGTTCGGCGGTCATGGTGAGGCATGCGTCGGGTATGGGATGGCCGTAGAGACCGGCATACTGCGGCTGTCCGTCCACGAGAACCAGCATCGACGCGCCGCTGCCGATGCCCCGCAGCTTTATGGAACCAGCCGCCCCGGTAGACACACCGTATCCCATCACGCCACGGCTTGTGACGAACAGTCCCGGCACACGCTCGCCCACGGTGGGCAGGACAGACTCTCTGAAGTCTGCCGTGAGCTGTTTCCGGTTCAGCGTGGATATGGTCATGGGCAGATGCCTGACGTCGGTTGTTGAGCGTGTTCCTGTCACCACCACCTCCGCAATGTTCCTTCTGAGAGAGTCAGACGGCTCAACCGTGGCGGCAGATGCCGCCGCCGGTGCCATCATAAGCGCATATAGAGTTGTAAGTATCATAGTTCCTGCTTCAGTCTTTCCACAAAGTTGTCTATCTCATGCAGCCGATCCGGAATGTCGATGCGTTGCGGACAGTGCGGCACACATTGTCCGCAGCCTATGCAATGGTTAGCCTGCCGCTCCTCATCCACCGCCCTGTTCTGTCCGATAATGAACTCCCGGCGATACCGCGCGTAGTCCGGATGACGCCTGTCCTCGGGCAACCGCTCCTCACTTTTCACCAGATTGTAGTGCAGGAGTACGCCCGGTATGTCGACACCATACGGACACGGCATGCAGTATTTGCAGTCGTTGCATGGTATGAGCATGAATGTGAGAATCTTCTTCGCCACCTGTTCGAGGAAGTTCTCCTCTTCCTCGTTGAGCGGCACGAGCGGACTGTAGGTCAGAAGATTGTCCTTCAGATGCTCCATATAGGTCATTCCGCTCAGCACTGTGAGCACTCGCGGCTTGCTTGCGGCATATCTGAACGCCCACGAAGCCACCGTCTTCTCCGGCGCGCGCCGCTTTATCTCCACGGCGATAGGCTCCGGCACGTTTGACAGACGGCCTCCGAGCAGCGGCTCCATCACCATTACAGGAATCTGCCTTTTGTCCAATTCGTTGTAGAGATACTCGGCGTTGGTGTTCTGGTCGTTGATATCCTTGGCGTGTTTCCAGTCGAGATAGTTCAGCTCAATCATCGCGAAGTCCCACCGGTACTTGTCGTTGTTGGCGAGAAGATAGTCATACACGCTCACGTCACCGTGGTAGGAGAACCCCAGATGGCGTATTCGTCCTTTCTCGCGCTGCTCGAGCAGCCAGTCGAGAATGCCGTTGTAGATGAACCTCCGTCGGAATTCCTCCATCCCGCTTCCGCCTATCATGTGCAGCAGATAGTAGTCTATGTAGTCGGTCTGAAGCTCTTTGAGCGAGTTCTCGAACATCTCTATCGACTTCTCCCGTGTCTGGTTCTCAGCCGCGAAGTTCGACATCTTGGTGGCGATGAGGTAAGAACTGCGCGGGTGACGGCTCAGGGCGATGCCCGTTGCCCGCTCCGACATGCCCTGGCAGTACATTGGCGACGTGTCGAAATAGTTCACTCCGTGTTCTATGGCGTAGTCCACGAGACGGTTAACCTGTTCCTGGTCTATTGGCGAGGAGGTGTTCTCTCGTGCCGATCCGCGCTCTTCCGACGGCAGACGCATCATTCCGTATGCCAGTATCGACACCTTCTGACCGGTCTTGGGGTCGGTGCGGAAGGTCATCTTTCCTTTCGGCGGCTCCACCTGATTCCTGTAGTCGTCTTCTGTCGACAGGTCTTTGTCCTTGCATCCCGTAAGAGACGCCGTCGCCGCGGCAGCCGTTCCGCCCATCAGCTTCAGGAATCCGCGTCGTGAGATATGTTTTTTTATGTTTGTCATATTGGTTGCTTTACTGAGTGTTGGCAATGCTTTTTATAAATGGCTCGTGTGCTGTCATCCCTTGCGGTGCACCTCGTGACCCTCCACATATATAGCCGGGAACGGACGTGAAGGGCACAGATTCTCGCACGCCCCGCATCCGATGCACATCTCCTCGTTCACCACGGGAATCATCAGACGGCTCTTTTCCTCGTCCTTCCCGCCGTCTTTCTGTGCCTCCGGATAGAGCGGCACCATCGTGATGGCACCTGTCGGGCAGTGGCGCTCGCAGTTGCCGCACGGCTGTCCGTCGGTAACGGGCACACAGTTCTTTCTTATCCACACGGCGTGTCCGGTGTGTATGGCAGACTTCTCAGCCCTTGTTATGGGCTTTATGGCACCCGTGGGGCACACCTCAGAGCACCGTGTGCACTCCGGACGGCAATAGCCGCGCTCGTATGACATGACGGGCTGCATGAACGTTCCGGGACTTGTGGACGGCCGTAGCACGTCGTTGGGACACTCGGCGACGCAAAGCTGGCACGCGGTACAGTGTTGCGCCATGTGGCGGGCGGACATTGAGCCGGGCGGGGTGAGCCGTGTCTGCCTTTCGGGGCTCACCTTGTCCTCTATCTTCGCCAGTCCGCCGTCAAACTTCACCTTGTCTTCGGCTATCGCAGCCGTTGCCGCCGCCGTCACCGCTCCCAAGAGGAAAGCCCTCTTGGAAGTGTCAACCTTAGCCCTGTCGCCTTTCCGTGACGGAGCGTCAGCGGTCTTAGCAGGTCTGCGCGATGTATATGTGAGTCCTCCGAAACGGCATTTGTCCAGACAGTCGCCGCACACCACGCAGCGGCTGTAGTCCACTTTGCGGTTCTTGATGTCTATGCATGCCGACTTGCAGTTGCGCTCGCAGAGACGGCATCCGGTGCATTTGTTGGTGTCGAGGCGTATCTTCAGCCACGAGAAACGCGACAGGATGCCGAGCAGAGTGCCCACGGGGCACACGGTGTTGCAGTATGTGCGTCCGCCGCGCCACGCCATGACGGCTATTATGACGAACGACACCGCAGCCACACCGAACGTCGCCCACGAGCGCACCCACACGTCACGCTCATAGAAGGCGTAGCTTCCCACGTGCTCGGCAGCCATCGCCAGCAGATTGTTCACACCTATATATACAGGCTGCATGAGGTTGGCGGCGATGCGTCCGTAGCTGCTGTATGGAGCGATGAGCGCAGCCAGCGGCACCAGTCCAGCCACGAGCGTCACCACCATGAATGCGAGCAGGGCGTAGCGTAGCCACTTCCTCTCAGGCGAGAAACCGTATCTGTTGCGGTGTCCGCGGCGTCCCAGCCACGCTATGATGTCCTGCATCACGCCCAGCGGGCATATTATGGAGCAGTAGATTCGTCCGAAGACGAGAGTCAGGACGACGAGCGCAACCACCACCAGCACGTTGAGCGCGAGCAGAGCCGGCAGGAACTGTATCTTTGCCGTCCATCCGAGCCACGCGTGCAGGGTGCCCGTGAAGTCGAGGAAGAGCAGCGTGATGAGCACATAGAACACCGCCGCGAGTATTATTCTTGTCTTTCTCAGCATATGGTGTCGGTTTTACAGTTTTCTGATGAGCCAGTATCCTCCGAACGTCTGGAGCAACAGTCCCGGCACGGCAAGTGCCAGCGAGGAGAGTATGCCGTGGTCCACGCTTATCATGGCGCGCTCTATGAGCAGTCCGGCAAGCAGGCATGCCGTGGCGGTGAGTCCGAGCGCGGTGTGCGTCACCTTTTCTCCCATGTGCCGGGCGAGTGCCGCCGAGGCTGCCGCGAGCACCACCGACTGTATCAGCATGGGCGGCAGCATCTGCGCGGAGGGCATTGAGAAGAGCATGGAGTTGGCTATGGGAGAGAGCACGGCTGTGGCAAGTCCTACCGTGAAACCGTATTTATAAGCCCCCACGAGGGTGAAGAAGAATATAGGCAGGAACATCTGTCCGCCGTGAGGAGCCAGATGGCAGAGCTGTGGCAGGGCAATGTTGCCGAGCATGAAGATGGCTGTGAGCGCATAGGTGCGCCCGTCTCTCAGCGAGAGAGAGTACAGTCTGGTTTGGTTTCGCATAATGTTATTGTCGTTTTATGATTATCTGTCGATGTTTACAAGAGTATATTTGCGGCTACCGAGCCCTATCTTCTCCGCGTGCTCGATGGTGTGCGTGCCGTGCCGCGAGCTTATCCTCTCCTTCAGGGGAGCATTGTCGTTGCCCTCGGATGCGGTCATGTTGAATATTATGTCCACACAAGCCTGGTCGAGAGCCACGGGGTCGAGCGACGCCAGGATGCCGTAGTCCTTGAGCGCGGGCTTCTCTGGAGTGGCTACGCAGTCGCAGTCCACCGACATGTTGTTCATCACGCTGATATACAGAATCCTGTCTCCGAAGTAGTCAGCCACCGCCTGTGCCGCCGCAGCCATCGACTCGAGGAATCCGTCCTGGTTCTGTGTATGGTTCCACATACCCTCCACCTTGTCCTGATAACCGGCGGTGTGGATGTATGCCTTGCCGTTTGCCGACGCCACGCCGATGCTCTGGTTCTTTATCACTCCGCCCAGACCGCCCATCGGGTGACCCTTGAAGTGTGCGAGATTAATCATGAAGTCATAGTTCTTCAGATTCTTTCCCACGAGGTCGTACTTTATGTTTGTGGTGTCGCGCACGGGAATCCTGAACTCCCCTTCGGCGTCCATGATGTCCACTTTGGCTATCTTTGTGAATCCGTGTTCCTCCGCCACGCGCATGTGTTCCTCCACTGTGCCGCGCCGTCCGCCGTATGCCGTGTTGCACTCTACGATGGTTCCGCCCACCTTCTTCACCAGTCCGCCTATGAGCGAGGGCTGCAGATAGTTGGGGTTACCAGCCTCTCCGGTGCTCACCTTCACCGCCACGCGCCCCTCAGCCTTGCGTCCGAGAGCCTCGTAAATCTTAATAAGGGATTCAGGAGATATGTCGCGCGTTACGTAAACCTTCGGTTGCGCCGTCGCGGCAATTGCCATAATGAGGGCAAATGTTGAAAGAAACAGTTTTCTGATCATATTCTTCTATTGTTTGAATGGTTCCGTATGAGTGTGTAATGATTGTGGGTCTTGCGGCTTGCTTTTTTATAAGCGGCGGAGTGTGGGGTGCGGACGGGTGCAAAGAAAGTTTGCTCTTAATTTCCCGGGTGCAGCTTATCTTCTGCAAAGATAATGCAAATGAGCGGAAAGAGAGCTTGCTCTTAATTTCCCGAATGCAGCTTATCTTCTGCAAAGATAATGAAAGGTGAGTGCAACAGCAAGGCGGGAAAACGAAGTTTTACCGTACTTGATACTGCCGAACCGTGTCTTATCTTCTGCAAAGATAAATAAATAATACGTATTGTAGAACAATGAAATTACGGAAAAAGTTACCAGTTTTACAGAATCGTACGATTATTCCTGCAATTCCGTAATCCATCCGTCACACCGCACCGTCAGCCATGTCAAGATATGAAAGAAAAAGAACTGCGCCGCCATGAGCAAGATGTATAAATATACGGGAATCCTCCCTGCGCGACGCATAAATATACATCACAACTCCGTAATACTCGTGTATTTGTCTCCGCGAGGCTCTCCGGCTGCAAATACGTGGGTTTTGCGCGGTTTGTGTATATGTCTGACAGTCAGCAGATTGTGCCATATTCCCCTTCCAAATCCACTTTCCGGTTATGCGAAAGAGCCTTTTCCGCATTGCGAAACGGGCTTTTCCGCAGTGCCGGATAGGCTTTTCGGCTGTGTCGGACGGGCGTTCCTGCAAGACGAAAGAGCCTTTCCTGTGGCTTTGGAGAGTCGTGAGTGCGGAGAAAAAGGTGAAAAGTGGGGGTGCGGAAGGTGCATGACGGGTGTGCGGAAGGCGTTCCGGGGCATTTCCGTTTTCTGTTTCACGATTTACGGTTGTCAAAAATTTTTACTGCGAAAATGCATGAATATGCAGAATGCCGTGACTGTGTTGGAAAAACGGAAAGCCTGCGCCGCGCCTTCATTATCGTTTTTTTGTCTCACGCCCGGGCTGAGGGCATGCGCTCCTTCAGGCGCAGGCACGAGCACAGCGCGCCGCAAATGGTGAGTATTCCTGCGAGGAGCATGGCGTCGTGAGGCGCGCTGTCGCCGCAGAGATGGAAGAGAAGAGCCACCAGCGCAGCCCCCGTCGTCTGTCCGGTGAGCCTTGCCGTGGCAAGCATCCCGCTCGCGCTGCCTGCGCGCTGGGGCGGTGCCGAACTGAGCAGAAGGTGGTTGTTGGGCGACTGGAACAGTCCGAATCCGGCTCCGCACGCCATCAGTCTGAGTGCCAGACCGAGGTGTCCGGTGTCTTCAGGCACGAATGCCAGACTCATGCATCCGCAACTCATCAGCAGCAGTCCGGCTCCGCCGAGTATTCCCGGATGTATCTTGCCGACGAGAGAACCGGCTATCGGAGCCACGAACACTATGACCAGAGGCCATGATGTCATGATGAGCCCTGTCTCGACGGCACTGTGCCCGAACGTGCCGGCAAGCATGAAGGGCACCGCCACCATACCGAGCATCTGCGCGGTGAACGATAGTATGCTCGTCACTACAGACATTGAGAATATCGGAATCCTAAGAAGGTCGAAGGGAAGCATGGGATATTTCTTCCTCATCTGCATGCGCACGTAGAGCACCGCGGTGCATACGAAGGCGCAGGCTCCGCCGGTCAGGAGCGCGGCAGGCAGGTCGTGGGACACGCCCTCCACGCATCCTATCATCAGTCCGAATGTCGCCGCGTTGAGCAAAGCCTCTTTCAGGTTGAACCTTCTGCCCTTTATCTTCACCGGATTGTCGGGCAGATACCTGCGCGCCATTATGAAAGTCACTATGCCGACGGGCACGTTCACCGCGAAGAGCCACTGCCATGTGGCTGCCGAGAGGATAGCCGCCGCGACGGAAGGACCTGTCACCGAGGCTATCGCCACGACGGTGGCGTTGAGCCCCACGCCCTTGCCGAGGTGGCGTTTGGGATAGATGAGCTTGACTATTGACGTGTTGACGCTCATTATCATAGCCGCGCCCAGTCCCTGCACGAGGCGCGAGAGCACCAGCGTTGTGAGTCCGGGCGACAGCGCGCACAGCAGCGAGCCGAGCGTGAACACCGCTATCCCCGCCATGTATACCTGCTTGTAGCCTTTCAGTTCGCCGAGCGAGGCGAACGGGAGGAGCGTCATCATGATGACGAGCTGGAAGGCGTTGACAATCCATATGGAGTCAGACGACGGTATGTCCAGCTCCGAGGCTATGCTTGGCAGGGCGACGTTGCATATCGTCCCGTCGAGAACGGAGAGGAAAAGTCCGCAGAACGTTGCCGCCATGGCATAATAGATGCGCGGGCGGTGCAGTCCGTCCCATTGCAGGTTGCCCGTAAGCTGTCCGGCGGCTGTGCCGTCATTGGCGTTCACGGATGTGGTAGGGGTGCTGTCTTTAGTGCTGTTCATAATCATCGTCGTATGTGTCCCGTCGCTCCGCCTGCGCGTGTCGTGTGGGCGGAACATGTGTTATCCGCATGCAAAGTTAGTAAAAATATGTCATGTAAGGAAACCTTGCTCGCGGAGGCATGCGCTTGGCGGGAGCGTTGTTTATGGTTGTAAAAAGCGTAAAAAAGGTAATGCCGTTTAACGGCAAAAAGCGTAACTTTGCGCCACTATGCCGGTATGGCGGACGCGGGGGCGTCAAGAGCCGCGTCCGCTGAGGCTGGATAATCACATATTATTAACAAAATTCAAAAACGGAAAGACAGAAATATGTTACTTGAAAAAATCAAATCGCCTGCCGACATCAAGAATATGACGGCGGAACAGCTCAGACTTCTTGCAGCCGAGATACGCGGAGGAATACTCAAGCGCGACAGTACGATAGGCGGACACGTGGGTCCCAATCTCGGATTCGTGGAGGCTACGATAGCCCTGCACTATGTGTTCGACATGCCGGAGGACAGGATTGTGTTCGACGTGTCGCATCAGGTGTATCCGCACAAGATGCTTACAGGACGCGCATACGGATTCATCGACAGCAGGCGCATGGCTGAGGTGTCGGGCTACAGCAGTCCGGCGGAGTCGCCAGAATACGACTGCTTCGAGATAGGTCATACGTCGACGTCGGTCGCCCTCGCCACAGGTCTGCAGAAGGCACGCGACATTCTCGGAGGCAAGGAGAACGTTGTGGCGGTCATCGGAGACGGTTCGCTGAGCGGCGGAGAGGCTTTCGAGGGACTCGACGTGGCTGCGGAGCTGGGCACTAACATAATAATTGTGGTGAACGACAACGAGATGTCTATCGCCGAAAACCACGGAGGAATATACCGCAACCTGCAACTGCTGCGCCAGACCGGGGGAAAGGCTGAGCTGAACCTGTTCAAGGCGATGGGCTTCGAATATAAATATGTGGAGCAGGGCAACGACATCGCTGCTCTCATAGAGGCGTTCAAGGAGGTCAGGGACACACCGTGTCCGGTGGTGGTGCACCTCCACACCGAGAAGGGACACGGATGGCAGCCCGCCGTGGACAACAAGGAGAAATGGCACTGGAACTCTCCTTTCGACATCGAGACGGGTGCTCCCAAGGCGGAAGGAGGCGGAGAGAGCGCGGCACAGATACTGGGCGGATGGCTCAGGGAGGAGATGAGGCGCGACCCGAAGCTTGTGAGCATATCGGCGGCGGTACCGGCTTCGATAGGCTTCGGACCCGAGGAGCGTAGCCAGGCAGGCGCGCAGTATGTGGATGTGGGCATTGCCGAGGAGGCGGCGGTGGCTATGGCGTCGGGCATGGCGCGCAGGGGAGCGCACCCGGTGTTCAGCACTTACGCCACATTCTTGCAGCGCACGTACGACCAGATGGCGCAGGACCTGTGCGTGAACGGCAATCCCGCCGTGATAAACGTGCTGGGCGCGTCGGTCTACGGCATGAACGACTTCACGCATATATGCTTCTTCGACATCCCGATGTTGAGTCATATACCCAACCTTGTCTACCTTGCGCCGACGACGGTAGAGGAAATGATAGCCATGGAAAAGTGGGCTATAGGACAGGACAAGTACTCTGTCGCGCTGCGTGTGCCTGAAGGTGAGGTGAGCCACAGCACCGAGGAGTATGACACCGACTACTCCGTGCTCAACCGCTACAAGGTGGTGAGACGAGGCAAAGGGGTGGCTCTGATAGGTCTGGGCAACTTCCTTGCAAAGTCGGAGCGCGTGGCTGACATGCTGAAAGAGAGCGGTCTGGACGCCACCGTCATCAATCCACGCTATATAAGCGGTGTCGACGAAGAGCTGCTCGAGAGCCTGAAGGCAGACCACAGTCTGGTGGTGACGCTGGAGGACGGTTGCGTGGACGGAGGGTTCGGCGAGCGCATAAGCCGCTTCTACGGCTCTTCCGACATGAAGACCATGAACTTCGGTGTGGCAAAGGCTCTTTACGACCGTTACGACGTGCGGCAGCTCCTGCTCGACAACAGGCTCACCGACGGGCAGATTGTGGAGGACATACTTGGCGTAATGGGCAGATGAGCGGCGTGAATGCCGTCCAACCGCAGCTCCGGACGCGGCATAACGACAGTCACCCCCGGCATCCACTCACTGTGATGCCGGGGGTGACGCATATGTGAAGGTATGTTTCCGTGACTCAGGTTCAGACGGAGAACATTATTATAATCTGTGCTATGACCACTCTGACGAACATTCCGAGCGGATAGACCGAGGTGTAGCTCACTGAGGCGGAGTCGCCTTTGAGCGTGTCGTTGGCGTAGCTCAGAGCCATGGGGTTTGCCATCGAGCCGCAGAGAATGCCGCAGATGGTGCCGAAGTCGAACTTTCCTGTGTGCAGGGCGAGCAGTCCCACGATGATGAGAGGGAGCACGGTGACCACGAATCCGGTAGCAACCCACATCAGACCTTCGGGTCGCATGATGGTGCTGAAGAAGTCGCTGCCTGCCACAAGACCCAGACTTGCAAGATAGAGCGACAGTCCGAGCTTGCGCAGCATGAGCGATGCGGAGCGTGTGGTGTAGCTTATGAAGTGGGCGCGGGGACCGAGCGCGCCGACAAGTATGCCCATGATGATGCCTCCGCCTGCTATTCCGAGGTGTACGGGCGCGCTCATTCCCGGCAGGTTGATGGGAATCATGCCGAGCGCAAGACCCAGTATCATCCCGAAGAAGATGGCTCCGAGGTTGGGCTCTTTGAGCACTTGGACAGCGTTTCCGAGGAACTGCTCGGCGTGACAGATGTCTTTCGGCGCTCCAACAACGGTGAGGCGGTCGCCGTACTGGAGGCGGAGGTCGTCGCTGGCAAGCAGCTTTATGTCGCCGCGCATTATCCGGCTGACGTTCACTCCGTATGCCGTGCGCATGTGGAGCGTGCCGAGCGTCTTGCCGTTGAGCTCTGTCCGGGTGAGCAGAATCACGCGGCTCTCCACGTTGCTGTCTATGGCGTTCCAGTCTATACGGTCTTTGTCGCGGTTCCAGTCTTTCTCCACCTTCTTGCCGAAGAGTATGCTCATTGCCTCCGACTCGTCTATCTTAGTCACCACGAGCACGCTGTCGCCCTGCTGCATCGTGGTCTCCGCCAGCGGCACAATCACCTTTCCGTCGCGCCATATGCGCGATATGATGAAGTGGCGGTGGGTCATCTGCGAAATCTCAAAGATGGTTTTCCCGTCGAGCGCGGGGTTCACGACGATGTATTGTGCTATGTATGTGTTGTCCTCACTGTTCTCCTCGCGCGGCTCAAGGTCTGCCGGCTTGACGAAGAAACGGCGTATGAACATCATGGCGAGTATCACTCCGACAACTCCGAGCGGATAGGTCACGGCGCATCCCAGTGCCGCTCCGTTGCTCGGAAGTCCTGCGCTGTTGAGTGCCTGCTGCGCTGCGGCAAGGGCGGGGGTGTTGGTTGTCGCTCCGCAAAGGATGCCGGTCATGTCAGGAACGCTTATTCCTGTCAGCGGACAGAGTATGAGCGCCAGTATCGTTCCGGCTGCGATGACAGCCATGCTCCATATGTTGAGCGACAGACCCTCGTGCCTCATCATGCCGACAAAGCTCGGTCCGACGTGCAGTCCGAGGGTGTAGACGAAGAGCAGAAGCCCGAACGTCTCTGCGAAACTCACCATCATGGGGTCGGCGCAGAAGCCTAACTGACCCGCTATGATGCCTATAAAGAACACGAAAGCTATTCCGAGCGATATGCCGCGGACATGAAGTTTGCCGAGCGCGAGGCCTGCGGCGGTTATCATGGACAGCACTATGACCGTCTGTGCGGCAGGATTTGTGCTGAAAAGCCCGTTTATCCAGTCCATTGTTATGTTATTGATGTGATGAGTGTCCGGATGTGGCTGACCGGTGGAAAGATATGTATGCCCTGCTTCCACGGACCCGCCAATATCCTGTGCAAAGATAGCTCAAGTTGCAGACACTGCAAAGAAAAGACACCGAAATGTATGTTTTACCGTGTTTTATACAAGCCGCCTTACTGCGGAAGAGCCTTTTCTGTCAATTGTCATGACAATAGTGACATTATCTGGATTGCCTTACGGCGCAGTCTATCGTTATCTTTCCGTTGTCGGGAATGATGCGCAGGACGTGGCTGTCGCCCTCCGCCGCTTTCTCGAACCTGCCTTCTGAGCATGTCACGGAGTAGGAGTGTCCGCGGAACACGGCGTTGGCAGACTTGCCGCCGACGTCGGTGAACGGCAGTTCCGTGCCCGGTGCGGCGTGCAGTTGCAATGCCCATGCTACGTCTTTGTCCGCATCCGGCGAGCTCACCTCTATGCGGTCGTCGTGCAGCGTGATGCGGAATGTGTCGCCATACTGGTCGTTGCCTCTCACTTCGAGCACGCTTCTGCCGCGCTCTTTCACTTCCGGACTGTCGAGCCTGAGCTCTTCCGCATGTCCGTCACTTCCGGTCCTGACAAGTGACAGTCCGGCTCTGTCCTCGCCATTGCTCCACATGAAGCCGTCGACGAAGGGCAGTGTGTAGAACAGAAAACGGTCTCCCGTGCCCGGAGTGTCAAGATATTCCGACTTGAAACGCTCGTCGAAGAGATGTATGTCGCGGAATCTGAAGCGTCCCTTTTCCCACAGCAGGTTGGCGCGGTAGTAACGGCTGTCGTACCAGACGGTCTTGTTGCCCTCGCCGCGCACGTCGCTCACGGTGGTGACGGCGGTGGCGGGAGTGAGCGGAAAACGCTTTCTGAACCATCTGCCAGACTCTCCGAGCGTCTCCACACGCACCTTTCCGGCACGCCGCAGAGAGTCGATGAGCGGCATCTGCATCTCGAGTCCCTCCCTCATGTTGTCCCATGTGAAGGAGTTTTCCTGCCCTGCCTGCGCATAGCCGAAGGCGAGGCACGGTCCGTCGGTGAGCGCGTCGAAGAAGTAGTCCACCCATTTGCGGTTCATCCCGGCATGCTTATAGACCGGCTCGAGCGATATTACGCCCTGCCGTTCGTTGCCCAGTCCGTCGTCATACTGGTATATCGGGTCGCTGCCAAGCATTCTGAAGACGGGCACCGGTATCTGTCCCGCTCCGGTCTGGGCAGGCATGTAGGCGTTGAGACGGCTGGGATAGTAAGCCTGGTTCCAGTATCCGCCCCACAGGGTGTAGCCGTCTGTGCCTATCTGGTCCTTGCAGTTGCACGACGCTTCGATGCCGTATCTGTCGTGCATATATGCAAGTGTGTGCGCGTCGATGTACCATGAGCCTACCGATTTGGGGTAAGTGCCGAATACGTCCTTGAACTTCCGCATGTAGACATCCACCAGACGCTCCCGCTCTTCCTTTGTGTATCCGGTGCTGAACGCTATGTTCGCGTGCGACACCCACGGATGCTCGCCCCGCCACTTGAGCCCCGCCGCCTCGATGTGCGGCTGTGTCAGTTCCCACCATGCGCCTATCTCCGCGCCGTTGCGCAGCTTGGTCTTCAGCAGTTTCTGGTAGAGTGGATTGATGAGAGCGTCGTACTCGAGCAGGAACGTTGCCGGAAGATTGTAACGGTTGACCAGCTCCACCTGCCTGCACACCGTCTCGTAGAGTTTCCGGTCGGAGTCTTCCACGCGATAGTCTGTCTGTCGTATGAAGTTCACTATGTTTATTATGCGCGGCTGGTTGTCGGTCCCAGTCACGCCTACGGTCCGCGCGCATGCCGTCGCGGTGGCTGCCGCGAGGGTCAGGATGAGGAACAGTGTTTTGGTTTTTGTCATGTCTTGAAGGTTATTACACATTATTATATAGTATATTATAGTCAGCAGTGCGGGTCGGAAGAGGCTTTTCCGTTCAGAGATAGGTCACGAGTATGTCCCAGACTGCTAATATATGGCATAGCGAGCCGAGCAGGACGAAGAAGTGGAACACCGTGTGCATGAACCTCCTTTTGTTGATACTGTAGAACAGCGCGCCCGTGATGTAGCTCACTCCCTCGGCTATGAGCCATGCCATGGATATGCCGCTCACGCTGCGGGAGAGCGGTCCGAACGCCACGAGCACGCTCATGCCCATTGCCACGAAGCATGCCGTCTCGATGTTGCTGTGGTCTTTCAGCCGCGCGAAGCTCATTATGGTGCCCGCTATGGCAGCCGTCCATATGAAGGCGAACAGCGACCATCCCCATGCCCCGCACTCTCTCAGGGCTATCAGAGTGATGGGAGAGTAGGATCCGGCGATGTGCCAGTAGATTGCCGCGTGGTCCCACCGGCGGAGCCGTTCCTTCCATTTCGACCATGCGCTCAGCGAGTGGTATACCGTGGAAGCGGCGTATGAGCACAGCATACCGAAGAGATAGAGTATGACACCCGTTGTAGCCCAGATGTTGTCGGTGTGCATACACCATGCCAGGAACACCGCTCCCGCCGCCACACCCATCACTATTCCGGCTGCGTGCGACCACGAGTTCCACAGCTCTTCCTTATGATTGAAGAATATTTTCATTGCGTTCCGCGCTTCGGTGTGAATCCTTTCCTGTCCTTTCGAGTATGTCCTGCATTTTCCATCTGCGTCTCATCGAGTAGGTCTTTCCCTCTTTCTCTATGACGGAAAAGAGTGCGAAAGCCTTCTCAAGAAGGAATTCGTTGTCAGGAAAGGATACGGTGTCAGCCTCGACATAGAACAGTTCGGCAAGCATCTCCATGCGCGCCATGCGCTGTTCGGGGTCGAGTCCGGCAAGAGCGAGCATCACCTCGTCGGTCGTGGCGTTGCGGTAGAGCGCGTACGGACCGACATACTGTTCGTAGAGCTGTTTTATCTCCTCGCGCCGGTCGGCTATTTCCTTCTTCCTGAGCATGCGTTCTATCGCAGCCATGAACTCGCGTATGAGGCGCAGGATGTAATCACGTTGAAGCATAGTGTTGTGTTGTCTTATGTTGTTTCTGTTTCGTCTGTACCGTTGTCCGTGGTGTCCGCGCCGCCGTCATTGTGACTGTCGCCTCCGACGGTGATGACGCCCGCTCCGCCGTATGCCCGTCCTGTATTCATGATGTGGCGGTAGAGCTTGCTGTAGAAAGGATGGCGCGTCATGGTGGATGTGTCTCCAAGGATGATGAGCTTCATCCTTGCGCGTGTCATCGCCACGTTCATGCGACGCAGATCGCGCAGGAATCCTATCTGCCCCTCACCGTTGGCGCGCACCAGCGAGATGAGTATCACGTCGCGCTCCTGCCCCTGAAACCCGTCGACGGTGTTGACGGTGATGAGGTGGCGGTAAGGTTTGAAGAAGGCGTCTTTCCTTATCAGCCGTCTGAGATACTGCACCTGCGCCCGATAGGGAGATATCACGCCCACGTCGATGCTCTCCTCGAGCAGTCTGCGCCTGCCTATCTTGTTGAAGTAGGAGGTGAGAACGGTGACGGTGAGCTCAGCCTCTCCGCGGTTTATCCTGCCGAAGTTCTCGCCCACAAACTCCTCTTTGCCCTCGAGCGCGGAGGTGTCTATCCACGTCATGGGGCAGTCGAAGTCGAGTATTCCACGGTTTTTTATCTGCGGTGCGGAGGTTATCCGTCCCTGATAGAACCATTCGTTGGAGAACCGCATTATGTCCTCGTTCATGCGGTATTGCACAGTGAGCAGCGTCACCGCCTCCGGCTTGCTCTCCACGATGCGCTCCATGAGCGTCGTGCCCAGTCCGCCTTTCAGCGCGGCTATGCTCTTGACGGTGGGCGGAAGCTGGCAGTGGTCGCCTGCGAGCACCACACGCGACGCCCTGCGTATGGCTATCCAGCACGCTGCCTCGAGAGCCTGCGCCGCCTCGTCGATGAAGAGTGTGCCGAACTTCATGCCTTCCAGCAGCCGGCTTGCCGACCCTGTGAGCGTGGATGCTATCACCCTTGCCTCGCCGAAAAGGCTGTTGTTGATGCGCAGCTCCAGCTCGACGGCTCTGGCGCGCAGCCTGTCCAACTTCTGGTGGAAGTCTTCTCCGCGTCTGCGATGTGCCCGTAGCTGGCGTATGGCGTTGCGTATGCTCCACAGCTGCGGGTAGTCGGGATGAGCCTCGAAGCGTCGTTCGTAGGTGAAGGAAAGCATCTTGTCGTTTACGCGCGTGGGATTGCCGATGCGCAGGACGTTCAGTCCCCGGTCGGTAAGTTTCTCTGATATCCAGTCGACAGCCATGTTGCTCTGGGCGCATACGAGCACCTGGTTCTCTCGCCGGAGTGTCTCGTATATTCCCTCAACGAGCGTTGTGGTCTTCCCTGTGCCCGGAGGACCATGCACAACCATGACGTCTTTTGCCGCCAGCATCTCGTTGACGGCGTGCTCCTGCGAAGGGTTGAGCCATGGGAACCGTGTCGGTGCGAACGTGAACCGAGCCGCCTTCGCTCCCGAGTAGAACAGGTCGCGCAAGTAGGCAAGGCGTCCCGAGCGCGCGCCTGTGACACGGTCGAGAGCCTCGAACATCAGTCTGTATGACGTCTCGTCGAACGACAGCTGCACGCCCAAGGGCTTCTCCATGCGTTGCAGTTCGAGAATGTGGCTGGCTGACGGCATCACCACCACCATGCGGTCGGCTTCGGCATAGCTCACCGTGGCTGTGAACGACAGGTAGCGGATGCTTTTCTCCTCTCCACCGGCACCGGTGCTCATGGTGAAGAAACACACCGGGCGTCCGTACTCGAAGTTGTGTTCGATGTCGCTCCCGTCCTGTCTTATTATCTCGATAACCTCCTGATTGAGCGAGTTATAATACGTGCGTCCCGTCCTTACGGGATACCATGCGTCGCCGCGCCTCACCTTCCGCATTATGCCGAAAGCCTCCGTCTGCCTGCGGAAGTTCTCTTTCTCGCATGCATATTCCACCTGCAGCAGCATCCTCTGCCGCGTGAGAGCCTGTATGGGTGACTGGTTGTCCATGCCTATCGGTCGTCGTGTTGTCGCGCCTGGCGTCTGGAGAAGACGCAGCCGCAGTAGTTCTGCCTGTAGAGACCGTGCTCGCGCGACAGCTCTATGGAGCGTAGATAGCCTCCGCGCTTCTTGAAGTCGGACGGCAGGAAGCTCACCCCTGTGCGTGCGGCAATCTCCTCGCCTATCTCGTTTATCCTGTCAGCCTTCTTCATCGGACTTATTGTGAGTGTCGTGGTGAAGTAGTCCATGCCCCGTTCTGCCGCCAGCCGCGCCGCGCGTTCGAGCCTCATGCGGTAGCACACAAGGCATCTGTCGCCTCCCTCAGGTTCGTTCTCCAGTCCTCGCACGGCGTTGTAGAACGTCTGCGGGTCGTATTCGTCAGCCTCGAACATTACCGGGTTCACGGTCTCCATCTCACTTATGAGTCTCCGCTGTTCCTCTCTGCGCGTGGCGTATTCGGATTCGGGCGATATGTTGGGGTTGTAATAAAGCACCGTTATGCGGAAGTATTGCGACAGATACTCTATGGTATAGCTGCTGCACGGTGCGCAACAGCTGTGCAGCAGCAGTGTGGGTGTCTCTCCGGCAGCCTCGTGCCGTTTTATTATCTCGTCGAGTCTGAGCTGATAGTTTATCTTGTTCATTGTATATGTTGTGTTGTGGCGGCGCGCCGGGATGTATTTGATGTTTCAATTAATATTACTTGTCGTTGTGTTGCCTGGCGCGGGCTGTCTTATGCAAAGACAGAGCCAGCGAGTGCAATGAGAACTTGTTCTTGGATTGCCGAGTGCGGGCTGTCTTATGCAAAGACAGAGTCAGCGAGTGCAATGAGAACTTGTTCTTGTATTGCCGAGTGCAGCCTGTCTTATGCAAATACAGAGCCAGCGAGCGCAATGAGAACTTGTTCTTAGATTGCCGAGTGCAGCCTGTCTTATGCAAAGTTAGCGTAAAAATTTTTAATGAGGCAGAGTTTATATCAAAGAAAATGACATGTATGCAGTAGGAGCATGTCAGTAAGGGGTCGGCGAGGTGTTTCCGCGCAGTGCTTACGTGTTTTAAAACAACATGGCTGGCGGAAAGTAGAGACGCAAGATTTTGCGTCTCACGAGGGAGAAATGTGATTGCATGATGGAGAAAATGTGTTTATTGTCAGTGTGTTATGATGTTTTTATGTAGCGAATGGTAGTTTGTGAGACGCAAGATTTTGCGTCTCTACTTGGTTGGTAGCGCATTTTGGGTGTGCGGTTTGTTTGTGGTCGTGATGGGGAAAATGTGTTTATTGTCAGTGTGTTATGATGTTTTATGTAGCGGATGGTAGCTTGTGAGACGCAAGATTTTGCGTCTCTACTTTGGGATGAAGGCGGGGTTGTGGCGTGGAGGGGATGATGTTATGGCGACGGATGCTGTCTTTATCGTGCCCATATGACGTTTCGCACGGTCGTCTTGTTATCCGTTCTTAAAATGGGATGTCTTTTTATATGCCATGCCAAAACGTCTGCGGAGCGCGGATATATGCGGTTTTTGCTTAACATATATTTATGTTTGGTGTTTTGAATTTAACATATCGTTTTCTCTCTTACAGCTTTCCGCACCTCGACAATGTCTGTCCGGAAAGCCTGTTTTACGTCGGTTGTGTGGTGAAAAACGGGTGGGGAAGGTGCGGAAAAGGCTCTTTCGTGTTACGGGAACGGCTTTTTGAGGGTGCGTAAGGGGCTTTATGGCAGTGTGATAAAGCCTGTTTCGTGATGCGGAACGGGCTCTTTCGTGTGACGGAGAAATGGCTTTCATGACACCATTGCAGTCAACCGGTTGTCTGTCAGTGGCTTGCGCGGGTTCCTGTTTTCTGCGTTTTTCCGGATTGTTTTGCCGCTTCCGCGCTCTGACGTAGTATTTGCGGTGTTTTTACAACGGATATTTAACATTTCGGTTACGGTTTTATATATTTTTAATATTCATATCCGTGAATTGCGGCATTGCGGTTGTCGTATGACGATGATGTCCGTGCGTTATTCCGTGGACATTGTTCTCCATCGTCAACATCTTACGTACACAATATCCGGTGATATGCATTCATTATGCCACATGTTCTTTGCCGTTTGCCTTAAAATGAGTAATTTTGCACACATTTGGTATAATCAGCCGATTAATAACAGGTTCGCAATGAAGGATATTTGCTGCTTAGGGCACATCACAAAAGACAAGATCATCACTCCGCGCAAGACCGTCTACATGTCGGGAGGCACGTCGTTCTATTTCTCATATGCCTTCAACAGTCTTCCGCACAGGGTTCCGTTCAGGCTCGTGACGAAGCTCGGGGAGGAAGACATGGACGCCGTGAGACTGATGCGGGGTGCTGGCATCGACGTGGAAGTGAGACGGAGCCGCCACACGGTGTATTTTGAGAACAAGTATGGGGATAACCAGAACGAGCGTACACAGCGTGTCCTGGAGAAGGCAGACCCTTTCACCGTTGAGGACGTGAGCGGTCTTGACGCCGGCATATATCATCTCGGGTCGCTCCTTGCCGACGATTTCTCGCCCGAGGTGGTGGAGTATCTCTCGCAGAGAGGCAGCATATCCATCGACGCCCAGGGCTATCTGCGCGACGTTCGGGGGCATGATGTGCATGCGGTGGACTGGGAGGACAAGCTCAGGATACTCGCCCTGACGGACATAATAAAGGTGAACGAGCACGAGATGCAGGTCATCACGGGACTCAGCGACGCCCGGGACGCTGCGCTGCGCCTGGCGGGGTGGGGCGTGAAGGAGGTTGTGGTGACGCTGGGAAGCGAGGGTTCGCTGATATATGCCGATGGCTGTTTCCACGAGATACCGGCGTACGCGCCGCGTGAGATAGTGGATGCCACGGGCTGCGGCGACACCTATTCCGCCGGTTATCTGTACTGCCGCGCGCTCGGTGCGGGCTATTCCGAGGCAGGACGGTTTGCCGCCGCCATGTGCACATTGAAGCTCGAGCATAACGGACCGTTCGACCGCACTGCGGCGGAAGCCGAGGCTCTTGTGCGGGGAGAGCGCAGGGGATGATGGCGGAGAGTGATAAAATTGAGGCGAATTTTGTTTGATTGTGAGTTTTTTTTCGTACATTTGCATAAGATGTAGCTGCACTCGGGAATATGAAAGCGGCTTTCATTCCACTCGTTTGCAACATCTTTGCATAATATAGGATGCGGCTCGGCAGTGCCAAAGCTGTAAAAACACGGTTTTTCCGCTTTGTCGTTGCGCTCGCCTTTCACTATATTTGCATAATATAGGATGCGGCTCGGCAGTGCCAAAGCTGTAAAAACATGGTTTTTCCGCTTTGCCGTTGCACTCGCCTTTCACTATGTCCGCATTCCCGTAAGGTTTTGCTGAAAAAACCGTGACGGCTGGTATTAAACTTAAATAACGGATAAAAACTTAAATGAAATGGAAAAGACACTGATTCTTCTAAAACCCTGCACAGTGCAGAGAGGGCTCATCGGTGAAGTGATACATCGCTTCGAGAGAAAAGGTCTGCGCATAAAAGGACTTAAAATGATGCAGCTCGACGAAGCCATTCTCAACGAGCACTATGCCCATCTTGCCGACCGCCCGTTCTTCCAGTGGGTGAAAAACGCCATGATGGCTACTCCTGTGGTGGCTATGTGTGTGGAAGGCACTGACGCGGTGGAGGTGGTGCGCAGCATCACAGGAGCGACAAACGGACGCAAGGCAGCCCCGGGCACCATCAGAGGCGACTATGCCATGAGCGGACAGGAGAACATCGTGCATGCCTCAGACAGTCCTGAGAATGCGGCGATAGAGCTGCGCCGCTTCTTCAAGGAGGAGGAGATATTCGACTATCCTTACCCCATGCGCGACTTCTTCTACAGTCCTGACGGCATATGATGGCGCGGAAGGCGGCATACAAATAAGCATATCAGATTAATATAATATAAACTTTTAAATCCGATGGATAAATTAGTAATAAGCAGTTATGATGAGTTTGCCGCTTACTTGGGCAAGAATCTGGGTGTGTCAGACTATGTGGAGCTGACGCAGGAACGCATAAACATGTTTGCGGACGCCACTCTCGACCATCAGTGGATACACGTTGACGCGGAGCGCGCGGCACGTGAGAGCCAGTTCGGCACGACCATAGCGCACGGCTATCTCACGCTATCGATGCTCCCTTATCTGTGGAACCAGATTATAGACGTGAGGAATCTGAAGATGATGGTGAACTATGGCATGGACAAGATGAAGTTCGGTCAGGCTGTGAAGTCGGGTCAGGCAATACGCCTGTCGGCAGACCTTCACGCCATAGAGAACCTGCGCGGGGTGACCAAGGCGCAGATAAAGTTCGCCATCGAGATAAAGGACTGCCCGAAAAAGGCACTCACCGGCGTCGCCACGTTCCTCTACTACTTCGAGTGACATGGCTTGACGGTGTGGGCTGACAGAAAAGAAAACCCGGAGAACGGTGTGATGACCCACCGCGCTCCGGGCTTTATGTTTGTTCATCCGTGCCGCTCCGTGGCGGCGGCTGATGTCATAGCGTCATCTTCTCGAGCTTCATCTCGGCGGCTTTCTCTATGGCTCCGACATGCTCCTTGAAGTGTGGTGCGTTGGAGTGAGCCTCGAGTGACGCCTCGTCAGCCCATGTCTCGCAGAACATGAACACGTTGTCGTGTGTGGCGCTTGCGAAGAAATCGTAAGCCACGCAGCCCTTGTCGTTTGCCAGTGTGGCGGCTACGAGAGCCTTGGCGTGTGCTGTCACCTCGTCGCGCAGGGCGGCGTCGTTAAGTCTTACGAAGCAGTTCAGTCTTATCATAATATTTCCTTTCTTTTGTTTTATGTTAATATTGTGCCGGCAACCGGTGCCGGCGGGGTTATGGTCATTTGTTCAGAGTCCACGTGGCACCGTCCTTTGTGTCCTTCACCTCGAATCCGGCGGCGGCGAGCTCGTCGCGTATGCGGTCGCTGGTAGTCCAGTCTTTCGCCGCCTTAGCCTTGGCGCGGAGGTCGAGCACCATGTCCACCACCTTGCCGTATGCCTTCTCGCGCTCGTCAGACGAGCCGCTGCGGTCGTCGCGCAGTCCGAGAATGTCGAAGGTGAAGAGCCGCATCGTTTCCGTGAGCTCTTTCAGGCAGTCCTCGCATATGGACGCCTTGTGGTCCACGAGGCGGTTTATCACGCCGCACGCCTCAAACAGATGGCTTATCACCTGTGGCGTGGCAAGGTCGTCGTTCATCGCGTCGTAGCACTTCCGGCGCAGTGCCTCTACGGTCTTCTTTGTCTGTCCGTCGCACTCGGCAGACGGTTTTATGCGTTTCAGGGCGGCTATGCCGTTCATCAGTTTCTCCAGTCCCTTCTCGCTTGCCTGCAACGCCTCGTTGGAGAAGTCCACCGTTCCGCGGTAGTGTGCGGACAGTATGAAGAAGCGGATGGTCATCGGCGAGTATGCCTTGTCGAGGCTCTCGTGCTCTCCTGTGAAGAATTGCTCGAGCGTGATGAAGTTCCCCAGCGACTTGCCCATCTTCTGTCCGTTGATTGTTATCATGTTGTTGTGCATCCAGTACTTCACCATCTGGTCGCCCTGGCTTGCCACAGCCTGCGCTATCTCGCACTCATGGTGGGGGAAGACGAGGTCGAGTCCGCCGCCGTGAATGTCGAAGTGCGAGCCCAGATACTTACGTCCCATGGCAGTGCACTCGCAGTGCCATCCCGGGAAACCCTCGCTCCACGGGCTCGGCCAGCGCATGATGTGCTCGGGCTGTGCCTTCTTCCACAGTGCGAAGTCAGCCTGGTTGCGTTTCTCTCCCACACCGTCGAGCTGCCTGCTCGCGTTTATTATGTCGTCGAGATTGCGTCCGGAGAGCACTCCGTAATGATGTTTCTCGTTGAACTTGGCTATGTCGAAGTATATGCTTCCGTTGCTCTCATAGGCGAAGCCGTTGTCCATTATCTGCTTCACCAGCTCCTCCTGCTCTATGATGTGTCCTGTGGCGTGCGGCTCTATGCTCGGAGGCAGCACGTTGAGGGCGTCCATCGCCGCGTGGTAGCGGTTGGTGTAATACTGCGCCACCTCCATCGGCTCGAGCTGTTCGAGGCGCGCCTTCTTTGCTATCTTGTCGTCGCCGTCGTCCGCGTCGTGCTCCAGATGACCCACGTCTGTGATGTTGCGCACGTAGCGCACCTTATATCCGAGATGCTTCAGATAGCGGAAGAGCAGGTCGAACGTTATCGCCGGGCGCGCGTGACCGAGGTGCGGGTCACCGTATACGGTGGGTCCGCAGACGTACATTCCCACGTTCGGTGCGTGCAGAGGTTCAAAAAGCTCCTTTCGTCTTGAAAGAGTGTTGTATATGAAAAGTTTCTGTTCCATAATGGTTTATATGAGTTTGGCGGACCGCAGGCGGTGTCCGTACTGTTAATGTTTACCGATTTGCAAACTTACTTATTTTTTTTGATATACATGAAAAATTTGTTCATTTTCATCGCTTCGCACCTCACGTAAGCCACTATGGCAGTATCCGTAACGTTTCCCGCCGTATGTGACACCCTTTTCCGGTCATTCCTTTACCTTGGTATACGGCTCGTCCGCATCCCGTACAGCCACTTCGCATCTTATCACCTTCCGCTTTCGGTCTGTTATATAAAGCTTTGCAAGTTCTGGCGACGGCAGTCCGGCTGTCTGCCATTCCTTATAATATATGGTGACGACATGCAGTATGTCGTCCGCCCTCACCCATCCGGGTATCTCATCCGTCGTCACAGGCAGGTATTTCTCGGGAATCCAGCTGTAGCCAATGAACTTGAACGGATACTCACCGATGGTAGGGAACATGTCGCCATGATTGTGTATGTCAATCGGTATGTCCTTTTCCTTCATGTGATATGCCATGTGGTTCAGGGCGATAGCGGTGAGTATCCTTATCCGTTCGTCCTTTTTCATCTTCCATATAGGTTTGCCTTTGGCATATTCTCTGCTCCGCAGCTGTGCGTCAGTGGGAATGGCGTATCTTTGCGCATGCCGTGTAGGGTTTTCAAAAACGCCTGTCACACGTTCATTCTCGTCTATGCCGTATGAATATACAGTGACATCGCCGGTGGCTTCTGAGAATATCACGTGCATAGAAACATGCGCACAGAATGATTAAGAATGATTGTCGCTTCATTTTCTCAGTATAATTATAACGGCACATTTACTTTCCTGTTCTCCGGCTTGTGCATACGGCATCTGATTACCTTGCGGTTTTTGTCGGCTATCCAGCACGATGCGAGTATCGGAGATTCCAGACCAGCCTTCTTCCAGCCCTTCCAATATATCGTGACACAATGGTAAATGTCCTCCGGGAGCGTCCCTTCCGGTATCTCGTCCTTTTTGAAAGCCCTGTATTTCTCCGGTATCCAGTCGTATTTAAGAAACTTGAATGTGCCCTCGCTGATAGTGGGATATATCTCGCCGACGTCTCTCATGTCTGTCCAGCACTCGCCTTTCTTTGTGTGATACACCAGATGGTTGAGCGCGATGCCGGTGAGTATCCTTATCCGCTCAGCCTTTTTGAGCGAGGCGACAGACTTCCCGTACGCATACTTCTTGCCGCGTAGCTGCCCGTCGGTTGGTATCTCGTACTTCTTGGGATGGCGCGGGGCATTCCTGAATATCTCCGCTGTCGGAATCTTGTCCTTCATGTCGAAGCCGTTGCCGTAGACTGTCACGTCATACGTATATTCCGACAACAATACGTTGAAGTTCTCTTCCATCATTGCTGTGGCAGGACGCCCTATCTCCGGCTCGGTATCGTCAAAAACGAAAGGATAATATTCCTTGCCTATGATATCTATATGATAAATGTATCTGTCGGACGGCGCGAAAGCCCTTATCACACTGTCCTTTTCTTTAGGATGAAGAAAGTTATATATCCATTCCACGTAACTCTCGTCGAAATCACCCTGATATATGAGTGCGACACCTTCCTTATCAATATTGCTGTTGCGAAAATAATCCTTCATCTTCGCTGTTATCACACTGTCGCGCTCGTGCCACGGCATCTTGCTGAGGCGTGTCTGGGCTTGCATGAGAATGCCCTGACACAGGAATAATAGTATAAAGAGGTGTTTCATAATGTGTGTTTTTAGGTTATGAATATCCGCTAATATAGCGATAAATGTGCATACCGCGCTTGCAATATGACATGAATTGAGATGTGATTTAACTTAATTTGCCACATGCCTATGATTTTATTACATTTTATGACGGTTTTTAACATATTACGGATGAGGCGTCAGCACGGAATGAAAGGAAAAAGGTTATTGGATAGGGAAGAGTGTGTGGGGATATGTGTAAAACACTATCGCACTCACTTGCACGTTTTTTTGTCCCAAGATAACAATGGCGTCAGCCCAGTAGAGACGCAAAATTTTGCGTCTCCCGAGCAAAAAGCGCGGCAATGACAGGCGCATAATCGCATTTGTTTATAGCCCATCCTTGCGTCTCCCGAGCAAAAAGCGCGGTAATGGCAGGCATATTTCGCATCTGTTTATAGCGCATCCTTGCTTGTGAGACGCAAAATTTTGCGTCTCTACTTTGGTTTGCCCACATATAATATCGCGTTGTTTACATGTATAAGGCAAAGTCAACAGCTCAATAAGGGCTTGCTTTCGGATTGCGGACACCTAATTTCGTATAAAAATGCAAAGGCGCGGACGGGTGTGCATATTTATTCAGCGGCAACTCCGCGAGAGTAAGATATTTTCGTCGTAAGAGCATTGCGGACGCGAATACGCGGGTTTTGCGCGGTTTTGGTAAGGTGCTGACAGTCAAAGGAATGTATGTTTTTGCGTTGCAAGACAGTGTTTGCCGGGTTGTGGAAGAGCCTTTTCGGTGTCGCAATACGGGCTTTCCTGTGGTGTGGGAAAGGCTTTTTTATGGTGCGGAACGTGCTTTCCTGTGGTGCGGGAGGATGGTCGTGGCGAGCCGATATT